>Ga0097683_1001762_pt1:0-20000 | contig 24070 bp, 36 predicted proteins | sample ThiBio_1000_plan_2_FD_72846 | JGI IMG/M metagenome (GOLD analysis project Ga0097683, IMG submission 72846) | Wastewater bioreactor microbial communities from Cape Town, South Africa - Thiocy_cont_1000_plan - 1398105538256 (version 2) (version 2) ...
GTTTCGTTGTTCGCTTCGTTGCTCGCTTCGTGTGGCATCACCTCTCGTGTGCTCGTGCTCGTGTATCGTGTATCGACCGCTCGCTGGGCCATCGAGTCGTTCTCTGACTCGCTACATGTTCCCTGTGGTGTGGTGTATCTCGAGTCTCGAGATGGATAGCGACAGATACCTGTGGCTTCTTAGCGCTGAGAAATAGCGCACTTGGATGTCATCGGTAGCTGTCGTTGCTCATCTCTATCGCGCGCTGCTCGCTCTCTCCCTCTCTCTATCGTTGGTCGTGCTGCTAAAATATCTCGCTATTCACTCCGTACTAGCGTGAAACAGGGTGGCACAAGAGCGCTTGATAACGATCCCCTGGCTGCTCCTGACATGAGTAGTTGGGCTATTTCTTATCGTACATCTCCTTCCTCTCTATCGCTGCTCGCTGCTCGCTGCTTGCTGCCTCCTTGCAATAAATAACGGTGGTTCATTCATTTCGAGGTGCTAACAAACAACTCTTGATTGATTGATTGATGTGTGGTCTGTGTGGTTCGTGGTGATGACGCACTCTAAACAGCTTGGATGACGCTCTTGATCCACGTCATTCGAGTTGTGCCGCCGTGCAACAGCAATGTGTTTGTGTGAATCAATGGCGCGGCACTCTCTAGTGGTCGTGCTATCAAACACGCAGCAACAACTCCTCCTCTCTTCGTGCTCGTGCTTGCGCTGCTCGTGCTATCGAATAAACCTGGCGTCCTCTCGTGACGTTCCATATCGATATTTACATTGTGTGCGGTGAAGCTGCTCGCGTATCATCATTATGCCGTATCGTGTCAGATCGAGTTGAGCGCGAGTGATGCCTTGCGAACACAGTGGAGCGCTTGCAGCACTTGGTACTCGGTTGTCGTGCCCAACATCGGTGAGGTTCGCGTACGGCTGCTCGCTTGCTTGTGTGCTCCTGCTGCCGTCGTCTTCTGCTTCGATTGCTGTCGTGCCTTCGATCGATGCACTCGCTCGGGAGGCTGTCGACACGAACGAGCCTCTCGTTCGCGAGGTGATGTCTGTGGCGTCGAGTAGCGATTGTTGCAGTTCTCGTCGATATCACTACTGCCGCTTCTGTAGTGGTAGCAACTTCGGATCGATGATCGATTGGATCGATTGCTTGGTAGTTCGTGGATGCTCGTAGTCGTCGGTTGCTTGAAGCTGAGCCTCGGGATCGGTGACAGCAACGGTAGCTGCAGATGCTCGAGCGCACGCACGCCTCTGCCACGCCAAGGCGTACAACTCGTGCGAGGAGTCACCATACCCGCGGTGGAGCTCACCTGCAACATCGAGAGAGAGGAGGCCACATTGGTGATCTGAATGCTGGCATCATATGCCGCAGCATATATCATGACGTACTGTACTCAGGTCATCACGATCGCACTCGTCGCTCGCCAATGACACGAACGATGCGTGTGCTCGATGTGCCGAATGCGCCGCCATATCGCTTCCAATCGAGAACGAGCATGGATACAGCTCGGCCATTGCTTCGAGACCCCAGAACCGCAACGCATCATCTTCATCATGCCCATGCCGTGTATCTTGTTGCTCTTGTTGGTATTGTTGTGGTGGTTGGAGTAGTTGCAGTAGTTGTTGGTTCATCGCGTTGTCGTGCTCGTCGTCATCGTCATCGTCGACTTGCTGCTGTTCGTCAAAGATGAGCGAGATCGATGGAAAGTGTTGCCGTGCTCCACCAACGAATGGATGCAACGTATCATCATGATCTTCCTCCATCGAACCAACGCAAGGCTCGATATGCCACTTGTATGAGTATGTGAGTGAGTGAGGAGATTGAGAGATTGAGATTCGTATTCGTGTGCTGTCTCAGTGCTATCGAGCAAGCGACAATCCAACGGCTAAACAAAAGCGCGCGAATGCTGTTCCGTAACCCTCATTCATTCGTTCATTCGATCGTATGTATCTATCCATCGAATCCAATCTTCGATGAACGAGCCGTCTCTGGTCTCTCTCTACAATGCAGGCCTTGGTACCGTGCAGTACTCGCTCGATAGCGAGTAATCGTTGCCGCCGATGCGCCCAATGGGACGAAGCTTCTCGAACGATACCGTGCCCGACTTGGCATCGAGCACGTCGGTACGAATGTGCGCGACCTCGATCTTGCCGAACACTGCCACCGAGCTACCAATAGAGCCATCTCCAATCTCCACCATCTTGTACAAGCTACGCTCCACGACCCATTCCATCAGTCCAGATATCGTACACGAGAGATACGACGACGACAACGCTATCGCACCTGCACTCGAGATGAACCGGTGACTGCGCGCAGCGTGGTGCAAGAGCCACGACCGACGGCAATGTCGTTAGTCCTGCTTGCTCGAATTCGTTCACGTCTCGAGGGAACTAGATTCATCGATCGTGAGCCACAGGGGCGGCTGCGAGGAATAGCACGAGAGCCATACCACTACCACGTACGTTGCCCGAGCACCAGTTCATCGGTTCTACGATATCGTGGGTCACGACGTTGACCACGAAGCTGCCTGTATCTTCAATGTTCACCAGCGTGTCCTTCTTGGATCCATCTGCATTGCGTGTGATGGATACCATGATACACGGTGGATTGGAGCTGATGCCATTGAAGAACGAGAACGGCGCGAGGTTCGGCACGTGAGCCTTGGAGATGGTCGACACGAACGCGATCGGACGCGGCGTGATGGCCGAGATCAACAAGCGGTACACGCGACCCATCGTCATCTCGCTGGTCTTCATCTGCGTGTAGTCCGCCTCGACAGCCGTCGGCAGAGGAGCTGCTGGACTCGTGGCGCGCGACGGTGGCTGCCACGCCGGGTGTGGCGAGCTCACCTTGCTCACTGTTGGCGATGGTGCACGCAGAGTCGCTGCTGGTGCTGGTGCTGGTACGCCGTGTGCTGCCGATGTCGTGGACATACTGGCATGGCGGCGGATCAAGCACATTCGTGTGAGGACGCGAGACGTTTGATGCATGGCAAGAGAGAGCGGCGAATGAGGAGTGATTGCGACAACAACAACGGAGCAGCAAGCGAATGAGAGAGAGAGTTGGCAACCCTAACCAAGAACAGTAGCGCGCGTTGGCGGTGTTGTGATATGATTGCATTCATATTGCGCGAGCAAGTGCGTGAGGAAATACAACAAGATACCCTCTGACCTTGGAGAGGGGATAAAAGGCTTGCACGCTACATGCATATGGTGGGTGAGTGTGACGAGTTCTTGGCGTTAATAATACACACATACTGCTGACATGGAAGGTTGGTTGTGTTGTGCTGTGCAATCGTGTGATAGTTGGGGAAGATCGACACGAACACTCACCACGCTCCGTCATTGGAACTCAGTAACGATCGAATCGCAAGGCCATCGAGGATCTCCAAGACACACTCGACGGATATCTGCGACGGATCGAGTAGCTCCATGTACTGGATCGCGGCGTTGTTCTCGGCCGTCAGAAAGTAGAAACTACACAGTTGCGCGACGGTGGTGGCGCTCGCGATGCTGGGCGACTGCTCGTGCGCCAGCGTGTTGCGCAGCAGCACCATGACCTGATGAGGCTCGCACGCGCTCACGTTGAGCAGTAGTGTCGATAGCGCCAGCACCAGCAGCTGCTGCAGTATCTCGAGCTCGAACACCTGTGCCGCGCGGTACAGCTTCTCCCAGTACGGCAAGATGCAGCCGCTGCCGTCGAGCACCTCGATCGCAACGTACGGATGCTGTGCGACGTGCACGGTTGCGCAGTAGTTCTCGACCTCGATCGTGAATGGCAGCTGTCCCGAATAGATAAAGTACAAGGCGCCCAGCAGCGCATCGAACGACAAGTGCGACAGCACGCTGGCGCTCGCTTGCGCGTCGTTCGTGCACAAAGCTGCATACGCTTTCGGACACGAGGCATACAGGATCGCCTTTGTTTCACGCAGATAGCTTTGCGTCAGTATCGCATCGAGCGCGACAGAATGCGAGAGAGAGAGAGAGAGAGAGAGTACGTACTCGGTGACATTTCACAACATGACCATCATCGAGAGTTAGCTCGAGATCGGGACTCGCAGCCTCGTTGTTCAGCATGCTCAAGTGACGCTCGGTGCCCCACATCAACCCGATCCATGCGATAGTCTCTGAGACTTGACCTCCGATACGCGGTGACAACACGGGATTCGCCAGGCTCACGGACATGGAGAGTTCCTTCGAGGAGGTCGAGCGCAGTTTGCGACCGAGAGGTGGTGAATCCGATGGTACGCGCTTGACTGACTCGCTGACCACCGAACGTCGACGTGCCGAGCTTGGTGCCGCACTTGGCGAATGCTGAGACCGCTTGCCGCTGGCAGATTTCGCCTTTTGAGGTGGTTGGTGGTTGTGTTGGTGTTGATGGTGGTGATGATGATTGCCGTGGTTGTTGTGGTGGTGAGGGTGCTGCAAGTGATGGTGATGCTGTTGATGATGCTGGAGATGACGGCGATTCTCGTTCAGGACGTCGTGGTAGTAGTCGCCCGGAGTGTTGAGTATCGGTTGTTGCCACCACTGCTCGGGCTTGTCATGTGGCAGCGGAAACGCCACGCGGTTCGACGACATATCGAGTACCGTGCCGCCTGCGATCAGCGAGAACACGTGTTTGATCAACTGGTAGCGCGGACGCGCGAACGGCAGCAGCAGTGCGTGGAGGTTGGCGGGCTCGGAGCCGGCGAGAAGCAGCATTCGAGCGAGTCGTGGCCGCTGTGTGTTGCACGCAATCTCGAGCGGGAAGCAACCAGCTCGATCGGGCACGTTCAACAGCGCCTTGTCGTCGATGATCATGGCCTCCGACTCGGACTCGTACGCGTGGTCGTACACGTCTTCCGCCGACGACAGGGCTGCTTCGCTCGCTGTCGGCGCGACAGGCACGAGCGCCTCATCGTCGTCGCCTTCGGTGTGCTGTGACGACGGCGGCAATGGCGGCGGTGCTGATGCCGGCAGCGGCGGCGGCGAGCGCTCGTGCAGCGCCTGCAACAAGAACGTCACGAGCTCGTAGACCGACTTCTCCGGGCAGAGGCAGGCGTAGTGCAACACCGTGCGGCCCTTGTTGTCTCGCGCCGACAGCGACGCGTGGAAGCGCTGCACCAGCGCTCGCACGAAGCGCACGTTGCCACGCCGACACGCGAGCATCAATGCCGTGATCTGCATGCGCTGCGTCGGCTGCTCAATGTCGGCTCCCAGTGCCACCATCTTGTCGAGCGCGCGCTGCGAGAAGCGATGTCCGTTGGCGCAAAAGGTCTGCAACGGCGTGAATCCCGTCAGTGCATCGTAGGTGCCAAGATATCGCCGTAGTTCGGCCTTGCTGTCGAGCAGGAAGCGCAACACCGATGGCCAAGCGGTGGCCTTGTGCAGAATGTTGTCGGCGCGACACTCGAGCCACTCGCAGGAGCTGTCGATCTTGGCGCGGTAGTGCGTCAGCAACTTGACGCACTGCAGCATCGGATGCTCGGCGACCGACGACGGATGCGCCAGCAACACGCCGAGCGGCGTCCAGTTGCGGTGGTCGACGACGTTGAGCAGCTTCAAGAAGCTCTCGGGACACTCGCCGCGAATCGGTCCGAGCGCGCTCTTGGTCGATGGCGCCATCGACAATTCGTCGGCGTCCGTGTCGTAGTCGAGCTCGCGATCGCCGTCTTTCTCGTCGTTCTCGAGCTTCTCCTCCATCGAGTTGTGGATGCTGTTGCTACGGGGAAGGCCGCCACTGGTGTTGCCGCTGCCACCACTCGAGCCACTGTTGCCACTGCTTGATGCGTCGATCGAGTCACTGCTCTGTCGATAGCCATTGCTGGGCGACTGCTGGATGATGTAATCGAGTGGAGTGATGCCAAGTCGCTGTGCTTGCTGGCTGATCTGTAGGCAAAGCTGCAGGTAGAATGCGAGTAGCTCAGGGTCGGTCGAGATCTGGCACAGGTGATGAAACGAGTTACGACCTATCCAACACGAGCCACCACCCACCATCATCATCATTATCATCAGTAAATCGTTGCTCATATTGTGGAGGCTGACTTGGTTGGTCGGCGTACCAGAGTCGTTCACGAGGAATGCTTGCACTGCCACTCGAGTCGGATGAAAGTGCAGCACATACAACGAGGCACACGAGTTCCATGTCGGTACGACCTCGAATTCCTCATCGTCGTCGGTGTCCTCGATGGCGGCGTTGTCGTCGTCGTTATCTCTGGCACTCGCACAGGTGCTGTCGCTATCATCATTACGAGGGGTAGGGTCTCTTTTGCTGTTGTTATTGTTGTTGTTATTGTTGTTCAGGTTGTTGAGATTCAGGTTGAGGTTGAGCTTGAGGTTGTTGTTACTCTGGCGGTTGCTGAGAGTGGAGCTGGAGCTGGGTTGTGATGGCACCAAGACACCGAAGCCACCTTGCGCACGATTCGAGATCGATTGCAGTATCGGCTCGGAGATCGAACGAATGAGCGACTGCGACAGAAAGTCTCCAAGCTCTCGAGCGGCAAAGGCCTCGAGCACCGCCGTAGCGTCCTCGATCTGCAGCCACTTGCCCATGACGTTGCGGTCGATGGCGACGTCGCGACCGCCCTCGCCGAGAAGACGCATTCCCTCATCGAACACGCTCTCGCCTTGTTGGTTCTTGGCCAGGAGACGTCTCGCACGAGAGGCGCGCGAGAAACCGAGCTCCTTCCTGTTGACGCGGTCATTCTCGTCGTGTTAGTGGCGCTGGTTACGAGAGAGAGAGAGAGAAGGATTGATATAGTTCTGTTGATTACCATATCGTTGCGAGGCTTTCGACGAGTGTACGAGCTGCATGGCCATTTGGTGTGGCGAATCGTAGCGCATAGTGTAGTGGCGTATCTCCAGCAGCATTCGGTAATACAGCGCTGGCTCTCGAGTCGAGTAGTGGTTTGATACATGAGAGTGCGCCTACGCACACAGTATGAGGTCAACCGATCTCTCCACACACCGCGCGTCTGACGAGAATAACACGACGCGACACGATACCGAATCGTAGTGCCACGTGCAAGGCCGAATCTCGATTGGCAAACGGAGTAGTGGCTAGGTGCGGTGCCGTCGTCAATAGTTGTTGCAAGTTGGTTGCATCGTTGCGCTCGAGTGCGCCGAGCAGATTCAACAAGACGTTCGCCATGGTAGCGATGGAATCGAACGAGGGTACCTCCTCTCCCGCGCCGGCAAGTGAGCTCTACTTGATGCACAAGCACGCGCGCGAGAGAGGGAGTGAAACGTATACGAGTCTTACGACAGACAGTATGCGAACGGGGAGGGGCTGCGCGCGAGGGAGGGAGAGTGAGTGGCACGCGATGATGAGAGTGGGTGCGTGGAGCAGAAGGGCAGAGAGCGAATGAATGGATGACACGTCCTCAAGGAGGCGTTGGTGCTTCTTCTCCAACGCCTGCTGCCTCCTTGGCTTCTTGACAACTCACTCTCTCCTTCAATCCCCCCTCAGTCCCCCTCAATCCCCCTCACTCTCGAGATCAACCGGTTGATTCCTTTTTACCACGAACACTCACTCTTCCGCGTTGCCGGCCGAGGCCGAACAGCGATTGAGGCGCATGTTCCACACGTGACGCATCGTGGGTCTTCCGTGTGGACAGCACCACGGATTCTCGAGGCTTGCCATGTTGTGAACGATCGTGCGCAGTTGCTCGTGCGACAACGCTGTGCCGATCATCACCGCCGAGCGACATGCGCGCGATGCAAACATCGACACGACGCGCGACGGTCGGCAGGGAACGCCTGGTTGGTCGGCCAGAAGTGAGATCATCTCGAACACGTCCTGGATGCCAAACTGCGTCGACTTGCTGTAGGGAATGGAGAACAAACACAACCGACCTCGTGCATCCTGTGTGCGTGTGTGTGAGGCGACCGAACACATGAGTATGCCTACGCACCCGAGCTGATATGCAGCACTCTCGTACTCTCGTTGGTTCACTGATTGATTCACTGGTTGGTACGTACCGGCGTGATGCCAAATCCGTTTCGAGCAAAGATCTCGAGGTGCTGCGAGACGATCTCCTCGTCGGCCGCCGTCAACTCGAGTGGGATCGGGCTCAGCAAGCGCTGCGAGTTGATCTTGGTGCTCTTTTGCAGCGATTCAAAGTTGAACTTCTCGTCCGACGCATGCTGATCGATGATGAAGAGATCGTCGTCCAAACGCGCCAATATGAAGCCGAGATTGAACTGCCCGATCTGCTCTCACCGAGTGCCCACCCAGTCAGAGAGAGAGAGAGAGATCCGTCACGATCTCTCTAGGCTCGGTCTGGACTCGTGAGTGGGCACGAAACGTACCACTTGCATGCGAAGGAAATCCTGCTTGGTGAACACTCGCCGCAGCTCGTCCTCGGCCTGGCTGTCGGTCATATCGAGCAGGAACGAGCGCGACCTCTTGGCCGCCAGCGCCTCAGCCTCGGCCTCAGCTTGCTCCTCCTCGCGGCACTTTTGCCGCCATTGCTCGAGTACGAGGTCGCAGTCGAACTCGACCACGAGCTCGCTGGCGGGATCGATCTCATGCGGTGTAAGGTCCGAGTCATCGACCAGAACCTCCTCAGATGCGGTGCCACTCGATCGATTCCATTCGGCTGCCGAAGAGTCGAGCTCGATCGGTGTCATGCCATCATCTCGCTCATACCCATCGCCTTCCAGCTCTGGTTGATTGGTGACGCCACTGCTGTCGCTGATCGGCTGCGACCATTCGCGAGGCGACAGTGATTCGCTGCCGTTGGCTTCTGAGCGCCGCTCTTCTTGTTTGATACGAATCGATGAGGAGGAGCTGGAAGAGATGATCTCGGCTCTCATGGTGTCAGCGATGCGCTGGCGCTTTGGCAGTGGTTGCGAGCTCGCGTCGTGGGCCTCCTCCTCCTCCTCTTCGGCTGGCGGTGGATCTCGCACCAGGGAGATCTCGAAGCGCTTGCGCTTGCGCGAGTTCGATGGCTGTGATTGAGGAGATGCCAGTGACTGTGATACTTGTGGCGATGGAGTCGGCTGTGACGCGGACGAGATCCAAATCGGTGAGGGTGCCGGTGAAGGGGTCGGCGAGGGAGACTCACCGCTTGCAACGCCGGGCGGACGCATCGGTGAGTAACTCGGTGGTTGTGAGGCAACTGGGTGCGGCTGGCTATCGTCGAGGTCCGCTTCGAGGTCGAGCTCATCGTTCGTTGTTGCAGCGCCGAGCAGCGAGTGTGAACGAGAGACGAGCCTGAGAATGCAGTGTAGTAGTCGGTGAGTGAGCGATTGAGCGATTGAGTGAGTGGTATCTTATATGACGAGTGTGGTAGTCGTACTTGGACGAAGAAGTTGCAGAGACTGGCGTATAGTGGTGCTCCTCAATGTTCCATACGCTTTGGAACAGAGTCTAGAACGAACGAACGAATGGCCTCATGGTCAGATTCACGAAAAGCGTTGCGGTTGCTGGTCGGCGTACCTTGACGAGCTCAACAACGCGAACCTCGTTATGTAGCAGGATTGCTCGTTTGTTGGGATCGAGGTTCACATCAAACGAACCTACCACCGGCAAGCGCAACGCTACAATGTCAGCACGCCCCACGAACTGCGCCTGAGGCTGTACGAGGTCTCGTTGAGGTGCGTACCACTTGGAAAGTGAAAGTCCAACACGAGCACTGGCACTTGGTTCGGATTCACTTGGCGGTACACCTCGTTGATTGCTTTGGCAACTATGTGCACACATACACAGGCACACGCACGCACACATTCATTCATTCATTCGATGAGGGAGGCCAACTCTAACGAGTGGGCGCATCGTGTCGAATGTACCTCTCGGCAGATCGACTGGTCGCTTGTTGATGTAGAGAAACTGTCGATCGGCGAGGTTGCGACCACAGCCTCGCTCGCCTCGCGAGACGTAGCCGTACACGCTGAAGAGCTCGGTCTCGTGGAGTGCGAGAGGCTGCATGATGGCGACCTGCTTGGCGCCGAGCACTTGAGTGACATTGTTGCGCAGGTCGCCCTGTGCGGTCGTGTTCAGCAGCAGCTTCGGTCCTCTGTGCAGTGAGGGTGTCAGTTTCAGTATCAGCATCAGTATCAGCATCAGCATCTCGACGGCGAGGATGGCGGACGAGTCGGTGGGACGGTCGGCGAGGTACTTTTGCTTGGTGGCCGTGTTGGAGATCTGCATGCGAGTGTCGGTGTGCACCAGGGCGTAGGCGTACAGCACCTGCATGAGCTTGGCAAAGTGCTTGTTGAGCGAGCGCACGAGCTCCTGTCGTCGCACGGGCACCGGCTCGAAGAGTCGCTCGATTCGCACCGTGGTACCGATCTCGCGACAAGCCGGACTCGACGAGAGCAGCTTGCCTTGCTGATCGTATCGCAGCAGCACACCGACATCTTGCGACGCCACTCGCGTCGTGACGGTCACTGTTCTTCGGATCAATCGAGCAAGTCAATCGAACGAGTCAATCAAGGGGTCGATCGAACGAGTTGAGCGAATGGTTGCATGAGCGAGGTCGTACGTGTGGCGAGACTGCACAAGGCAGCGAGTGCCTCGCCTCGGAATCCGAACGATGCGACACGATCGAGGTCATCGAACTCTCGCAGCTTCGATGTGTGATGTCGCAAAGCTGCATTGGTTCACAGTGTGAGAGATCGATGCGATGGTGGATGCGGTTGCGGTCGGTCGGTCGGTCGCGCTCTTGCTCTACATACTGAGCGCCACGAAGTTGGATGGATCGATGCCCGAGCCATTGTCGACGACCTCGATAAAGTCGCTGCCGTACTCGCCCAAGCGAACCTCTGCATACGCACGCACGCACGCACGGCAAACCCAAAGCTTGTGTGTCATTGACTGCTGGGATCGCTTGATTCATGGTTGGTTGGTTGGTTGGTTGGTACCAACGATCGTGGCGCCGGCATCGAGCGAGTTCTCGACGAGCTCCTTGACGGCAGTCGCGAGATCGGTCACGACCTGGTTACAACAGATGCGATGCACGCTGCGCTTGTCGATGGGCTTGATGGACGCGACGGCCGCTCCACCGCCAGATGTAAGATCGTCAGCCATCGAGTCCTAATACCCACACAGGTGGTGTAGTGTGGAGTGGCGGACGAGGCGGCGTGGCGAGGCGTGGCGTGGCGTGGCGAATGAACGAATGAGTGTTCGATCGAGCAAGGCATTCAGGTTTATAAACAAGCATGGACACAATGAAGAAAGGGAGCCGTGTGGTGTTGGTGGTGGTGCGGACGAGAGATGACTCTGGCGCGGCCTACTTGCAGTCGGGTTTGGCCGCTGGCGCTGGCGGCGGGACGACGTTGGCTGCTTGGTTCTCGGCGGTGGCCTGCGCACGCAGAGACGACGGGCCTCGCGTACGATCGAACACCAGCTTCCTGCAGAGTTGGAGAGCGCGGGCCTGCGTTGAGCGGGGAGAGGCTCTCTCGAGGGCATCATCTTGTGCGGTCGTCGAGCAACGGAGTGAGCGTACCTCGGAGCGGGACGGCCGCGGCTCAGGGCCTTGGAGCAAGGCGATTGCATATGGTCGGTGGGACTCGAGAAGGTCGGAACAGCAGCGCGCTTCTTGGGCGTCTCCATGGGTTGTGGATGAAGGGGGTGGATAGCACTCGTGAGAGGGAGGTGGTGGCTTGATGACGGAGTTCGGGATCGACTTGGGGGCGGGGGAGCGAGCGAGGTCTCACGGGGTTCAGAGAGGTTCGGAGGTGCGGTGGATTTGGTCGTTTGGGTCGGGAGGTGGATTTGGGCGGGAGATTTTGGCGCCATTAAGGTCTCCCGGAGGCCTGCCATAGCATTCGGGCGGGAAGAATCGTCCTCTCGTTCCTCTTCCTTCGTCATCGTCCTTCTCTCTCGATCTCTTTGCTCCTTGCACTCTCTTTCGTCGAGTATCTCTCTCTCTCTCCTTCGTCGTCGATATGGCTGCACCGCCTGCCAAGTCTCGTGTGATCTTTGTTCATCGCAATGGTGAGCCTGTGCGTTCGGGAGAGAAGACGCCTGACAAGGGCTTGCGCATGGTGCTTCATCCCGTCAAGATGCGCGACTTTGAGCAGGTAAGCGTGCATACACAAACGAGTGTTCGAGTGTTCGAAGGGTTCGAGGGAGACGCGACGTGAGTTGATAGCGAGCTGGATAGATGGAGAGCTAGAGAGCTAGTTTGCACGGCATCCAACTCGGATACATTTGGGCCAATATGCCTCGAGGGAGTAGCGATATGACTCATCGACCGACCACACGCACATCGCCGCACGTACAGTTGAAGTCTGAGATGACGGCGAGGGTGCAGCTGGTCACTGGAGCCGTGCGACGCGTCTACGATCGCCAAGGCGTCGAGATCACGGCGCTCGAGGACTTCCAAGACCAGGGCCATTACATTGCGTGCGGTGGCGAGAAGCTTAAGGCTGAGTCATGTACGACCACCGACCATAGAGCGCGTTTGTATCTATCGATCGAGTGCTGATTGCCTTGGACTCGAATCGCACATGTAGTGGCTGAGGGAGCTTCGCCCAAGAAGGGAACCTTGGCTCCGACCGGTGGTGCGAGCACGCCGTCGCGAGCGCCGCTGCACCGCGACAACACGCCCGAGAAGGGCAAGATCCTCTGGTTCTACCGCAATGGCGACCGCCACCACAGCGGCGCCAAGTTCGTCGTGCACTCCAAGCGTTACAAGCGTTTCGATCAGGTCGGTCAGCGCGCGCCGCGCCCTGTGCCCAATGATCGTTGCTCGAGATCTCTAACACACACAGTGTCTGGAAAACAGCTGCTCACGGATCTGTCGCTCAAAGTGACACTCCCCACGGGAGCCGTGCGCAGGCTCGTGACGCCGGGCGGCGAGCTGATCACGGAGCTGGACCAACTGCAAGAGGGACAAAAGTACATTGCGTGCGGTGGTGAGAAGTTCGATCCCGACAACAGTACGTAGCGTAGTGCTGCTGTACAGCAGGATTTGCGAGAATGAGCGAACATGAGTGTTGATGGCTCGTGTGTGTGCGTGCGTACGACACAGTGCCGCGAGCAATCACTGGCGACGCCTCGCCTGCCGGTGGTACTCCGAGCAAGCGCCCGTCGCTCGGCGGTTCGAGCACTCCCTCTGGACACTCGCCTGCTGTGCGTCCTTCACCCAAGTCGAGTACGTTTCGTTGTAGCAGTCAAGCGCTTCCTCCAGCGCAGCGTGGTTGGTCGCTGATCGATGAATGTGGAGCGTAGTCGAGAAGTTTGGCATCCAGACCGAGAAGGGCAAGGTGATCTGGGCGTACCAGAACGGCGACAAGCACCACAAGGGAGTCAAGCTCGTGATCCACGCCAAAAAGTACAAGACGCTCGACCAGCTCAAGGTACAAATGTCGAGCCAGCTCGCACTGCCCACGGGCCCGGTTCAGAGGATCTACGCCTTCCACTCGCTGGCCGAGAAGCCGGTCGAGGTCAAGAACTTGGCCGACTTTGTCGATGGCGGTGAGTACGTCGTGTGCGGACCCGAGAAGTTCAACAAGGAAGCGAGTACGTCTCATTCACACGGCACACAGAAAGAAAGAGAATTGATTGCGTGGTGTGTGATCATCAGTTCCTACCACATTGTTGGAGCTCGCTGGTAAGCGCGACAAGCTCCAGAACGGTGGTGGTCATGCCACTAGCACCAGCACGACGACAACGCATTCGCATGCCGCCGACGACGACGACGATGAGGACCACCACCATGCGGTGCCTGCTGCGCGCGAGCCTGTTGCCCATGTTCCTGAGCCGGTGCATCACGAGCCCGCGCCGGCGCCGGCGCCCGCTGTGCATCACGAGCCCGCACCTGCGCCCGCTGTACACGTTCCTGAGCCCGCGCCTGCGCCCGCTGTACACCACGAGCCTGAGCCTGTTGCGCACGCTCCTGAGCCTGTTGTGCACCAAGAGCCTGAGCCGGTTGCTGTTGCTGCTGACGATGACACGTTCTAAAGAGCCTCTTCTCTGCGCACTCTCTCGACTCGAGTGCCTCCCGACGACCCCAACAACAACACCACCATCACAAGGCCTCGCAACTCAACTGCTTTTCGCTTCCCGCGCTCACTCTCGAACCACCCACCCAATGAAGCACCTTTGTATGACCTACTCTCAACTCCATTGATCTGTCATTCTATCTCACGCCGTCCATGTACAACAAAAGGATGCAACAAACAAGCAATCAAGCAAACACACACACACACTCTCTCTCACTCACACAGTAGATACACAGCGGCAGTGTCCCACCGCAGGCGCCCGCGGAAGCAGGTCGCGGTTGGTTCACTAGACACTTGCGGTGGCGTTTGCGGACGCGGCTAACGCGGCAGCCAGTTGCTCGCGTAGTTGTGCAATCTCTGCTTGCTGTTGTTGTACCGTCTCCTCGAGCGCTTGGATCTGAAGCAAACGAATGCAGCACGCGAGCCAATGAACACACAAACACGCACTCCAATCACAACGATGAAGACGGGCTGTACCTTTTCTTGGTGCGCAGTTCGCTCGATCGCCATCTTTTTGATACAAATATCGCGCTCCTCTGTGATGGTGTGTACTTGCTCTACGCGCCACCAAGGGGACGAAGCCAGGAGTCAGCCATGCCACAAAAGGCGACGACACGAGACTAGACGAGACACGCACTGCTCAGCTCTTCACGATCCGCCAACAATTGTGCGATCGAATCCGCCTCTGGAAGAGGGCTCGCCATCGATGGTGCTCTGCTTCGACGAGCCTCGGTCTTGGCGACACCGGCAGCAGTGGCGGCGGCAGAAGGCGGAGCGAGCTCCGAAGGTGCAGTCGAGTGGCGCTCGCGAATCAAGGCGCGTAAGTCCTCGAATTGGTCCTGTGTCGGGAGCGTGCGTGCGTACGTGGGTGCGTGGCCACAACGATCATTGAGCATTGGGTCGTACAGTTGGCGCCGACGTGGGACCACGCCAGGATGCAAACGGCGAGTCGGTGATGGGGATGGGGATGACGTACATTGAACTTGGAGCCTGCGGCAGCGTTGAGGACGTTGGCCGAGTAGGTGGCCGAGCGAACGCGAAGGTTCTCGGCCGGTCCGATGCGAGCAAAGGCACGCAGTCGCGTGGTGGTTGCCGAATCAGCGCCACCGGCTACCAAGAGAACCGGCTCTTGGGGCTCTTGGATCATGATCGGTGGCGGTGGCGCCGAGTCCGGCGGAGGAGCCAGCAATCGCGGCGCCGGCGGCATGGGGGCTGGATAGTCAGGAGGTGGCGCATGTATGACCTCCTCGCCATCGTGCTTGATCTTGACGAGGAGTACACGCTGACCAGCGATGGCTGATGATGGTGGTGGTGTTGGTGTGGAATGAGATGGTTACGATGATGATTGAGCGAGAGCCGCGCGCGAGAGAGGAGGCATACCAGCAGTCTGCGAGCGACGACGACGATCATATGGCTCAGGGTTGGCCTCAGGCAGTTGCGCGGTATCACACACGGTGGTGGCGCGCTCGCGCACCTCCGAGTGGCGATTGTTGAGAGGCGGCGACGAGAGGATCTTGGGGCCGATGGAGTGCAGAGACGTGGTGCGGTTGCGACCGAGCGCCGTCTTCTGCGCGAGACTGAAGCGCTGGCGCATCTCGTTACGACGATCGCCTTCGCCGAGGAGCACTTGAACATCAGCCATTGCGTGATCGTTCGAACAATCGATGGGGCGAGAGGTCGAGAGAGCGTTGGAGGTTTGTGCTATCGAATGGACGGATGGTATCGATCGAAGATACTGTCGTCTTTCCTCAAACCGCCGTAGAACGTGCGTCTCTGGAGCCTCAGCAAGGAGCAATAACCAGAGGAGAAGCAACGAGTAGTACACTGATGGCGCGGGTCTTGAGAGAGGGGAGGTCGACGTTGGTGTTCTTCTGGTTAACGACGAGCAACGACTGATTGATGTGTGAGAGCGAGAGAGAGAGAGGGATTTGCGATCGATCGACGAAGCATCGATCAACAAAAAGAGGAGGGAGAAAGCTCTGGCGCCGTGGTATGAGGCATAAAGCAACGGCAGGCGTAGAGTGTTTTTTTCGGTGTTTTCGCTTGTTCGCTTTCTCGCTTGTTTGTTTGCTCTCCTCCTCCTGCTCGCTGCTATGCTCGCTGGTACGTGTGTTGGTTGGTGGTTGGCGTTGGTCTGCTTTGCTCTGGTCTCGAAGACGATACAACTCCATTCGTGTCATACAACGTCGTGAGTGATACAAACATGCACTACCATCCGAGAGACACCGCTTCTATCTATCTATCTATCGCTCGCTTTTTGTCTGTGATTTCTTTGCTCTTGGCTAACTCGTGTTCGCTTCTGCGCAGCTTGGCGCTCTAGGGGTGGGTTGCTGGCTTGCTTGGCGCGGGCGAGCGCACGTAGATGACTGAGGTTGTTGTCTTGTCTTGTCGTTGTTGTTATATAGTGCTTGGGGCCATGCGCGCATATGCTTACGCAACAAAATAAAGCAGCATCATCATATCTCTTCGATCGATATTTACGCTTGCTTGCTCACTCGCAGCTTGGCAAGCAGCAGACTGGCCAGATTCACCTCGATTCGATTCGATTCGATTCGATTCGAATCGACTGTACACGATATAGCGTGGCTCGCGGAGCCTCTAGTCCTGCATCACGATCAGCGAGGCGTTCGGCACGAAGCCCGCGTCGGCCATCGTCTGCTGGCCGTCGCGATAGGCGCGCTTCGGAAAGGTGGTCGCGAGATGGAAGCGGTTCTGCAACGACGGCACCGTGACGTCCACGAGGTCCAGCAGGTCCTGCAACGGCGCGTCGGGCGTGTAGCGACGCAGCACTCGCGAGCCGTCCGGCAGACGGATCTGGATCTCGGCGACCTCGGTGCACGAGGCGTCGGGCTCTCGCAGCGCCGCGACGCGAGCACGCTTGGCCTCGAGCTCGGCTTGTCGTTGTGCACGAGCAAGCTCCTCCTGTCGAGCTTGCTCCTGTACTCGCCTGCGCTCGATCTCCTGCAGCCGCTCGAGTGAGTAGCCTGTGTGCGCGGGTGCGCGTCACTCACTCACTCGCCGCGAGCATACCTTCTGTTGGTCCTCCTGCAGCGCCATCGCATACTCGCGGTCTTGCTCCTCGCGCAATCGGCGCGACTCGCTCAAGGCCGCACTCTCGGCCGGAGACGGAGCATACGATGAGGTGCTGGATGAGGTGCTCGTGGAATACAACGGGCTGCCGCGCAGCATACGATACGAGGCTTGGCTGCGGGCACGCTCCTCGGCCTCGCGCAACACGCGCAGACCCTCCTCGCGCTTCTGACGTCGAATGCGCTCCTGCTCCCACTTGTACTCCTCGGCACCACTGATCCGATATCAGTTGAACGAGAACAGCTTCGCTCTCGCACTCACTCTCGCATTCTATACGTACGCTTCATGTTGCTGCTGCAATCGATTGACGACGCTCACTTGCGCCTCGGCGTTCTGTCGTACTTGTTCGGGAGTCAACTGTACTCGCGCCTGTAGATAAACACACACCGCACTATTGAGTTCCTCGATTCATTCGCCATCAATCGAGCGATCGAGCAATCAATCGAACCTGTCGTCGCTTGATCTCGCTGTACACGAACTGCAGAAACGTGACAGCCGCCAGCACCAACATGAAGATCGCAAAGTAGTATCCCAGCAATCCCATGATGTCGATGTTGATGTTGATGATGATCTCGTTCTCTACTTCAAAGCGCTCCAATCTCTTGTTCTTCTACGCCCCAAACCACTCCCAAGCAAGCAAGCAACAATCGAATGAATGAGAGATCGATCGGCAGCGCGTGTGATGGATTTATTCGCATTTTCGGTGACGAGTAGAAGCCCCCAACGCTCTATCGCCCCGTCCTCTCGTCTCCTCTCTCTCTGCGGCACACAACACCTCTCGCTCCATATCTCTCGCTCGCTCTCTCGTACACACACCTGCCTCGCTCGCTCGCTCGCTCATGACTGCGCCGTCATATACCTCGCGTTCGGCGCGCGCTCTCGGGTCCGGTCATGTGGCAGCGGCCGGAAGTGGCGCTCGTATCTTCTCGAGTCTGCGAAGCAACGGCTCGCTGGCGCTCTTGCTGGCTCTCGTCGTCGCGGTGTTGCTCGTGGGCGAGAGCGCCGCGCGACGCAAGGTGCCGGTGCCGCGTGCCGTCGACGGCGACCGCTCGTCCAACCGCCTGAACAACGTCTTTGGCAACGGTGGTGCCTTCCAGCCGCTGCAGCTGACCGAGATCGTCGACATCAAGGTGCCGCCCAAGCCCGTCATCAAGCTGCCGACCATCGTGCCGCCGAGCAACACGGGCCACGCCGGCGCGGCGTCACCCTTCTCGTTCCTAAACCTCTCGCCGCCGGTCGGCGAGCTGCCGTCGCTTCCTCCGCTGCCGACACTGCCACCCATTCCGTACTTTGTCGTGTCGGCCGAGACATCGAACCAAAAGAACTAGTGAGAGCGAGCCACCTCTCGACGCGAGCTAATCCCTCTCCACTCTCGACTCGAACGACCTATCTATCGAGCTCGCGTTCGGGAGCTGCCTCGGTACTCTCCAGTGATCCAATGTCCTTGTCTTTGTGTGTGTTGAAGTAGCTCTCGGAGCTTCTCTCTCTCTCTCTCTCTCTCTCTCTCTCGATCTCTATCTCTATCTCTCTCTCTCTCTCTCTATCTGTGTGTGCATGTCTCTCTTGTCGTGCCATTGCGATCGTGTCTCTGTCGTCTCAGCTGGTCTGTCAATCATGTCCCCCCTCCGCAATATGCCAATGTAGACTGTATTTATTCCCCCGCGCTACCTGCACCCGAGCGATCCATTCCATTCGTCTGCTGCCTCCCTCCCGCGCGCATCAACCACCTCCCCTCCTCCTTGGCCTCCGCTCTCACTCTGCTCCTCGGTGACACCACCACCTCCTTATGCGACGGCACTCAGTTGTTGCGAGAGTCAGCTCCATTCTCCGCCATGACGACCACATCCACATCGACATCCAGCTTCCATTGCGACACATTGAGTACCGATCCGTGGATCGGTACCACATCGACACTCTCGCACCACCATCACCATCACCATCATCACTACCATGGCCACTCGAACAACAGCAGTAACAGTAGCAGTACTCTCCTCTCGAACCTCGTATTTCGACCCTTCACGCCCGACGACATTCCACAAGTGCGCGATCTCGATGTACGCAATGCAGCACCAGCGCCAGCACCATGAAGCCCTTCTTCACTCGATCGTGGCGATGCTGACGATCGGGATACCTACGTGTACGAGCAGGATATCCTGTTCCCGGTCAAGTATGGGCCCGACTTCTATCGTCGATTAGTGTCTCCCAAATGTATCACGATCGGATGCTTCACTCGATCGAACGAGGTATCTCTCGTCATGGCTTGCTTGCTCTCGATTGTCATACTCACTACGAGTTCACGCACTCGCTCGCTCGCTCGCTCCTGCATCGATTCCATCAGCTGATTGCTGAGGCTACGGCTCGCCTCATCGTCAAGACGAGCTTCTTTGGATTGGGCTCGAGTACAACTGGCGGATGTATGTCTGTGCTCGAGCGACTCTCGACTCTCGACTCACGTCTCGTACTCGCGCGTAGATATCATGACTCTCGGTGTCAATCCAGCTCATCGCCAACAAGGCCTCGGATCTCGCATACTCGCAATGATGTGTGAGGCGCTGCGACACGCCGGTTGCGACGAGGCCGTGCTGCATGTGCAATGCATCAACAACGCCGCCGTGTCGTTCTATACTCGCAACCACTTTGAGATCCGCGAGCGCCTCGTGAACCACTACCTGATCGACGGCCACGAGTACGACGCCTTCCACATGTTCAAACCGCTGCAACCGTCGCCGCTATCGGCCACCATCCTTCAACGACAACAGCCATCGATCTGCAGCCAGCTGTTCGGCTTCCTGTGGGGCGGCTCATCGCTATCGGCCTCCGCTTCGAACCAGATCGACCTCACCAAGATCTCGTTCGATATCACCTCTCGTAGTACCAGCGAGCCCTCTCACTCGTGCGACGATGCCGACTACCGAGTGCCATCGGACGCGACGCTCGACGACACGGTGCTGCAAGACGATGCCGTGCATGCAAGCACCACTATT
>Ga0097683_1001762_pt1:22500-24070 | contig 24070 bp, 36 predicted proteins | sample ThiBio_1000_plan_2_FD_72846 | JGI IMG/M metagenome (GOLD analysis project Ga0097683, IMG submission 72846) | Wastewater bioreactor microbial communities from Cape Town, South Africa - Thiocy_cont_1000_plan - 1398105538256 (version 2) (version 2) ...
TGATGAGCGATTTGTCGGCTCCGTGATCAAGAAGCATCTCGACGCATTGATAGCGGCCATTCAATGATGCAAGATGGAGAGGTGTGTTCCCATTCATGCTGCGAGCGTTGGGATCGGCATGTCGATCAAGGAGGAGCTCGATGCATTCGTGATGATCACTCGATGATGCAAGATGCAGAGGCGTAGACTTGTTACGGTCAAGAGCATTGATATCGGCACCGCAATCAAGAAGGAGCTCGATGCATTGATGGTGACCATTCGATGATGCAAGATGGAGAGGCGTAGACTTGTTACGGTCAAGAGCATTGATATCGGCTCTGTAATCAAGAAGGAGCTCGATGCAGTAATGGTGCCCACTCGATGACGCAAGATGAAGAGGCGTGTTGTTGTTGTGATCGCGGGCATTAATATCGGCACCGCGATCAAGGAGGATCTTGATGCATTCGTGAAGACCTTTTGATGATGCAAGATGAAGAGGCGTAGACTTGTTGCGACCAGCGGCATTGATATCGGCACCGCGATCAAGGAGGAGTTCGATGCATTGATGGTCGCCTCGTGACGATGAAAGATGGAGCGGCGTGTTGTTGCTGGTATCTCGAGCATTGACGTTGGCACCGCGACCAAGGAGGAGCTCGATACATTGGTGATGGCCTCGCGACGATGCACGGTGGAGAGGTGTGTACACGTTGCGGTCTCGAGCATTGATATCGGCACCGCGGTCAAGAAGTACCTCGATACATTGATGATGGCCATTCAACGACGCAAGGTGGAGAGGCGTATCATGGTCGCGGTCTCGAGCATGGATACTGGCGCCGTGGTCAAGAAGTACCTCGATACATTGGTGATGGCCGTTCGAGGATGCCAGGTGGAGAGGCGTCTCATTGTAGCCGTTTGATGCGTGAACATCGGCACCACGCTCAAGCAGTATCTCGATGCATTCGTGGTAGCCATTCGACGACGCATAGTGGAGAGGCGTGTTGTTGTTGTAGCCACGAGAATTGATGTTGGCTTGTCGGTCAAGGAGGAGCTCGACGCATTGATGATGGCCGTTCGACGACGCATAGTGGAGAGGCGTGTACGTGTTGCAATCGCGAGCATTGATATTGGCTTGTCGATCAAGGAGGAGCTCGACGCATTGATGATGGCCATTCATTGACGCAACGTGGAGAGGAGTATCGCCGCTGTCGTCACAAGCATGGATATAGGCATGTTGGTCAAGGAGAGATTGGATATCAGCCAACGAGCCTTGCTTGGCTGCTTGAAGAAGAGCATCGTTCAGCTGTTGTTGTTGGTGTCGCACTTGTTCCGTTGCCATCGCGCGCGGGGGTGTCTGGTTGATGCTCACTCAATGGAGCGATCGAGATGATTGATTGAGGGACGGATGATGGGATGGATGGATGGGAGGAGATGCGAGCGAGGGAGAGGCAGCGAGCAACAACGAGAACGAGAACGATCTTGTGTGGCTCTCTCTCATATCTCGTGTGTGTGTGTGTGTGTGTGTGTGTGTGTGTGTGTGTGTGTGTGTGTGTGTGTGTGTGTGTGTGTGTGTGTGTGTGTGTGTGTGTGTGTG
>Ga0097683_1001765_pt1 | contig 24012 bp, 20 predicted proteins | sample ThiBio_1000_plan_2_FD_72846 | JGI IMG/M metagenome (GOLD analysis project Ga0097683, IMG submission 72846) | Wastewater bioreactor microbial communities from Cape Town, South Africa - Thiocy_cont_1000_plan - 1398105538256 (version 2) (version 2) ...
TTCCAAGCAAAAATAATAATTGTCAATGGTTTACTTAGATTATGTTGTTGTAATATGGAAGAAGGACGAACTGGAATATTTGTCCCTGGACAGAATGTATTCTGTTTGAGAGGGGCATCATCAATAACATACGATATATTCCATATTCTATTCGGTGATTCTAATAAGAAATGAAGAAGAACCATACCTTTAGCAGCAGCTCCATATGCAACAATAGTATGACTTTGTTCATGAAGATTTGTTAACTGATGCATCATCCATTGTCGTACAGTTTCTGTTTGAGCTTGAAATTTCAAATAAAACCAATCTTTAGTCAAACCCAATTGACGTTCCTTTTGAATAACTAAACCAATCGGTGATAGATCTTCTTTATCATAGACTGTCTCAAATGAAACACTCGACTCCATTGCTATTCGTTGAAATGTAACTAAACATGATCGTCCATGAATGGGTGTAATTTCAAAGTTAATAATTGTTAATCCAACTAAATCAGCAATCTTTTTGAATGAATGTGCCGTAAAAAATGAAATATGTTCATGATAAACTGTATCAAATTGTCCTGTTTCATACATTTCACATTGAGATGTTTGAATATATAATTTAGTTTTATCATTCATAACGTTTAAACATGCACGAAGAAAATCAACAGGGTTTGTTACATGAGCAAATACATTTTGTGCTACGATAGCATCCAACGTCTTCGATAATTCCAATAATGGAAATTGATCGACACCCCAAAAGCCAGTGTAAACAGTATGACCTGATTTTCGAGCAATTTCGGCTAGATTTTGAGCAGGTTCGACACCAATCGTTTTCCATCCTTGTTTAAGAAATTGATTTAATTGACTGCCATCATTACAAGCTATTTCTAATACAGTTCCATTTATAATACTAGTTTCTTCAATAATCTTCTTTGCTAACCATTCGAAATAGTTTTGTAAACTTTGACTTGTTCCGCTTTGATAAAGATAATGACTAAATAGATACGAACGATCGACAATATATGAAAGCTGTGTATGATAACATTTTGGACATCGAACTAAACGAAGTGGAAATCGTTGACATTTAAGTGAATCTTCAGTTCGATTTCTAAATTCATTTGCAAGTGGTTGTTCATGTAGATCGAGAACTGTATGCATTTCAGTAGAACCACAAACAACACAAGGAATTGAATGATTATCAATTCGTGATTGACGACCTAAACACATTCGAGGTACATCTTGCATCATTTTTCGAATTATTTCATCTTGTATTCCTCGAAATGTAAAATTAAATGTCGTACTAAACTTTGTTGTATCTAAAGAAAATCCAACGCTATTATTTTGACCGAGTTGATCGATTGCATCGATAAACGCTCTTGTACGCATACCAACTGTATTAGCAACATTCGAAATACTTCCCGAAAATGTTTGTAGATGAAATAGATCAAATCGTTGTGCCTTTTTCGAATGTTCGATGATTGTTGAAATAGCTCGAACTAAATCATTCATATCTAAAAATGCTCGATAACTATCAGGATAAGTAATACGTATGCGATGATTAAGAAAAGCTTGACAAACTAATGCCATATGTACGAGATCAATGCGTTGACTCTTCGAAAGTCCGATAACAGTTCCGAATCGAAGACCGATCATTTGTGGTGCATCTTTTCGAGTTTTACTCAAATTTCGAAGAGTATTTTCACGACGAAACATCGAATCAGTATATAAATCGAATAGATTATATTTAACAGAAGAGTTTTCTTGAAAAGATTTCGAACCAGAACCTTCGGCAATTGCTGATGTAGATGCAAATATAAGTAGTTGTGATGGTAACATACGTCTTGCTAATTGATATATATCACCTATATTTTCTTGTTCGATATCATTGGGACGTTGTTGACACATGACTCGACCTGTTAATCCGCCTAAATAAATAACGATATCATATTTTTTCAGAAGTCGAGTTGATATTTCATAGCTGGCTTGTCCTTTGAATTTACGATCGAATCCATTCACTTCTAAATTCTGTTTACTTTCTAAATATTCCAACAATCGAGAACCAATATAGCCTGATGATCCAATTATAGCGATACGTTTTCGTCCTGATATCATTAATTTGACTAATAGAGAACTGTTCATGTTTCTTTCCTTTCTTTGAAAATTGTCGACGACATTTGTTGACAATTCAGTCATATACAGAACTGCAAGTAGAATGCACAAGCTTACAACTATACAAAGAATACGTTTCTGTTCTTTAACATTCGTACAATAAAATTTAATTTTATCAATCATCTAGAATAGGTAATAATTTTTAACATCCCTAGATGTTCATTTGACAGAGATTTTATTAGACAAAAAAAGAAAGTCAGATGATTTCTCCAAATACTCACGTTGGTCTATGAATTTTTTTAAAGAAATGAGAATGACGAGATAAAGTTTATTAAGCAAAAGTTATGTATAATAATATGTGGTCATTTAGTCATCGACTTTTTTCTTTTGTTCTCGTGCAAATAGGAAGTTGTAAAAACGTTTCTCTTCAAATAAAGCACATACGAAGGTAACGTTCTCCATAAAAATACGCGTATAACACTTTGATTGAAATGCAAAAATGACTTCCTGAATAATGAAGAACATACGAAGGTAAAAGGTAACGTTCTTCAAAAAAATACGTGTATAAAACTTTGATTGAAATGCAATAATGACTTCCTGGGTAATGAAGAACATACAATGTGTTTTTTTATCTTGGAAATATTTGAATTGGCATGTATTTATTTGAGCAATAAAAATACTTAAATGAGCAATAATGAAAATACAAATGAGCAATAATCGTCGAGCAATAAACAAGTCCTTTTTGAGCAGTTGTTTATTATGAAATGAGTAATAAATAATTCATGAAATACCAATATTAATTTCACATTTTATCAATAAGAAAAAGAAAAACTCCAACTTTTATTTCTACAAGTGGTCGTAGGAAAAATGAAAATTAGCAATTAATTTACTACTGTAACAGTAAAGCTTTTCTTGCTTTCGATGGTCTGCCTCTCTTTCTTTTTGTACCGACTTCCACATTTTTTGCTTCAGGTGGAGGTTTGCAATATTTTAGTCGAATAGAGATTCTGATGACATGCTTGCAAATATAATTCTTCAAAAATGCTGGACAAGTGCACGTTGCTGTTCGCCATTCTTCAGGATTGTCCGATAGACATACGCACCATATGTTCAAATAGACAGACTTGTACGTGTCGAATAAATTGAACCGACAAGTTTCGTAACAGTTTACTTCTTTCTCTGTAATTTCAACTCCTCCAGCAGCAGGAATATAATAAACTGTTTTATCCTCCTTCGAAATAGATATAATTTCTTTGTTCAGCTTAACCCACTTGTAGCCATCAGTCCAACATGATAACGTGATTTGAGGTTCGTGCTCGAATTTTTTTGCATTGGCACGTGTAGGATAGGATTTCGCTCTTTTGACCATTTATTAACTATTTGAAATACAACAACTGTGAATCTTGATAATGGTAACCGTTCTCTTATTGTATCTTCATTTTATATACCGATTTGTTGCTTCGAGAGCATTATTTGTGCTTGGTGCATTCACAGTCAATCCTTCATACCAGCCTCTTTTTTATTCTAACCATTCACTTGAAAAATAATGTCTGGATTCTTATTGCTTCTTACATACATCACTTATTGCCAGTTTGAATAAATAAATGCTCAATTAATATTATTATTGCCCATTCAGTATTATTACTACTCAATTAGTATTATTATTGCTAAATTTCGTTATTGCTCATTAGGATTATTTTATTGCTCATTTAAATATAAGTTATTTGAATTTGCTAATGTTATTGTTCTTGTAGCACTAGTTCCCTAGTGTACTTATAACAGACGCATTCTCAAGATTTTGAGAAATCTTTGATTTCCTCTGAGAAATAAAACTTAACTCTCATATTACAACCTGGGGTCTTTTGGGGCCCCTCATCAATTGCGCTTTGTCCAATTCTTGTGATTCTAGATATGCTATGAGGAAGGTTAACCCTACTCAGTGATGGTGTTAGTTTGTTTGATTTGAATCTTTTGAACACAATAAAACGTGTCAAAAGGTATCTCAATACGCTATCACGATTTGGGGTCAAAATAGACCCTATTATAGAAAGGTAACAACCTATACCGTTGATAGTTATTGCTTCAACAAGTTGGGCAGAGTCACGTCTATTTCAATAAGATATTCGCCTAAAAACGCAAAATATTGAACTTACAAAGACTGGTCTACGACCATTGCGTCGAAAGCTGATGAAAAACGACTTTGCAATCTTTGTTAGAGAGTGCATAATAGAAAAATTGCTACTAAATGCTGAACTTGTAACTATCTGGCTGTTCGAATCACCAGAAGATTATATCTAATTATGTCTGTAATATTCTTCTGCATATGTCCTTTACTTACTTCCTACTTCGATGGAGTTTTTGCTGTCCTTATCGTATTGAAACTGAGTTGGTGCCTATATAAATCCCAGCAAAGAAAAAGTTAAGAGTTGGAAGGTGGTAGTATGACGGTTAAATAATGATACAAATGAAACCATTTTTATCTTATGAAATACTTGTACTTGTCAACACTAAAATAATATTTCGATGAACTGAAAGAAAAAGATCAACGAAGTTTCTTTTTGTCTTATTGTTTAATAACTTCAAACTGTTGAATTCGATTATTATCACGATCAGCAACATACAAGTTATTTTCAGCATCAAATGTTAAACCTGTTGGACATTTAAATTGATTTAATCCATCGCCAAAACCATTTCCACCAACAACAATTCGACCTTCTTTTGATCCCGAAGGCCAACACATGATTCGATGATTATAACAATCAGCTATATAAACATCACCAATTTCATTCACAACTAATCCTTCAGGATACGATAATTGATTTAATTCAATTCCACGACTATGTCCACCAGCAACAACAATACCTTCTCTTGCATCTTTTATCCATTTCATCACACGATGATTTTTGTAGTCAGAAACATAAACAGTCTCCTGACGATCGACGAAGATATACGTTGGCTCATTAAGTTGATTCAGTTGACAACCATAACCATGACCACCTGCAACAATTTTTCCTTCTCGTTCACCTTTTTTCCATTTTCTTACTTCATGTTTTTCTTTATCCGAAACAAACAAATCTCCATTTTCAGTCATTATTAATCCCCAACATTTAATATTCGAAATAAGAATCTGTTTATCGTTTTGTTGATCGTCTAATGACCATCGAACAACACGTCGATTTTCTTTATCACAAATAATTAAAGATTTTCTATCGTAATCCAAAGTCATATCAGTTGGTCTATTCAATTGATCGATTCGATAACCTTCACCATTTCCTCCAGCAATAATTTGCCCATTATCATTATTGCTTTCACCTAATTTCCATTTAACGATTCGATTATTTAAACGATCAGCAATATAAATCGATTGTTGTTGATCATCGATATAAATTCCAAAAGGACAACGAAGTTGATTTAATCTATCCCAATTTCTACTACCACCAGCAATTGTTTTTGCATATGGCTTCCATTTGAGATTTGGTGTGAGTTGCATACGAGGAAAATGCGTGCCTACTGTTGTTATGGGTTCTGTATGATTTTCATCGGTATCATTAATTTCAATTAAATGAACGATAGATGAACCATCTGCTTGTTTTAATGGATGCGCTTTGACTTGAAGTTCTGTTCCAATTCTTAAAATAACTTCATCTTCATTTTCAAACTCAGTAAAACCTGAAACTTTCTTTCCATTAAAAACTTCAATTAAAAATATAGTTGAATGATTTGTATTTCCAAGAAATTGTTTAATAACATTGACAGATGATGAACAAGAACTAATCGGCCACCAAGTCACCTTTTGATTTTTAGTAAATGTATTTCCAATATCTACTGGAATACCTCTCCAAACTGGTTCTTTAGTAGTTGGTAATAAATCCAAAGCGGTATCGAATAATTTCAAATAAGGAAACCAAATTTTCAAAGCTTGACGATTTTCTGATCGAAGTGCTTTATTTAAAACTCGGTAGAGACTGGTTTCATCCCATTCCATTGTATAGATATAAATACAAGCTGCTTGATCTTTGGACAATCCATATTTATTTGGATAGTGACAATTTTTCTTTGCAGTGTTAATATAATAAGATAATTCAGGAATTTGTGATTGAATAGGTTCAAGTGCTTTATCGATCGAAACAAGATTTTGACTACGAAAACCATAAATAGGCGGCAATTTTTTGAAGGACAAATCAATATCACCAAAACGATTCATCATATAACAAAATCAAAACTACCGTGATTTTTCTTCATTTTTATACATTTTAGTTGCTTCAAAAAAAAGAATCAGCGAAATTACATTCTACTTGAATGGATTAAATAAATTTCTCTTTCTCTCTCTCTCATAAAATTGTCCTTCGGCAAAATTTTGTTATTCAATATGGGGTCGATAGTCTACTGTACTGCTAGGTAAAAGTGCACTTTTTACTCAAATTGAATCATTTCGTCAAGATGTCAAACAATTATTTATTGATATCTATCGAAAGTGACTTATAGCTTGCTTGAATAATTGAGAATAGACTGTTGACGGTAAAATAAATAGAATAAACTTAAGTTATGATGGAATAAATGAAAGAAAATATTCAATAAGATATAACCATGAATCACTACTCGATTTGAGACAACCTGGTACAAATGTAATTATTAAACGTGGTATATCCAAAAGAATTAAAACAATCGGACCAATGAGAAGATTTTTGTGTTGTCGAAGTTGTTCGAACAAAATCGTACGATAATTTTTTTGTTTTTGTACTAACCGTCGTTGTCGTGTACTGACAATAATAATAATGGTAGTAGAAATAAAATTAATAATAAATGGACAAATAATATAAATTGTTGTTACAATTGAATTGAGAATATGAATAATAGGCACATAACTAACAATACACCAAGTTCGTTTTTCTTCATCATTTTCTTCGTCAAATAAACGTCGATTTAATGAATCTTGAATATTTGTACTGACAACAAGTACTAAAAGAGCAATAGTAACTTTTTTTGCTACCGTTTTTGTTTTATTTCGATCCAAATGAACTCGTTTTAAAATGATATATGCTCGTTCAATAGCTATATAAATTGTTTCATGTTCATCGAGACAGAAACTTGATGCACTATCCAATTGATTTAATCGATCACCTTCTCCATTTCCACCAGCTACAGTTATTCCATTTTGTAACCATAGACCATTCAATAGAATGGTTATGGTTTGCGCATTTGGTTGTACTAAAATAAAATAAAGACAAAATTAATCTTTGCGAGAGATATAGTTTTGAAAAGTTACAATTTGGATTTAAAACAGATATTTTGTTAATAAATGAGCTTGATGAGTTTTCGTGATTTACAATATCTAATGATTGTTCAGTTGACTTTGCTAATTGTATTTCTGTTGAATGAAAAGATTCTCTTAAAAGTTGAGTAAGTGTTTGTCGAGTTTCATTTGCTGTTTGAATAACCATTTCCATAGATTTCTTTTCCCATTGATTGACTTTTTCAAATAAACTATGTTTTTCCATATTTGCTTGTTCTTTTACAAGCATTTCTTGAATACAATTTCTATCATTTGCCATAATATTTAATCAAATGTTCAAGACAAAAATATTGATTGCAACTATTACATTCATAAGTAACTCTTTCTTTTTCACAAGAAACACATCGAGTTTTATTATGTAGACTATCCATTTGCGAATGAAAATAAGAAGCTATAAAATGTATACATATGAAGAGAGGTCAAATAGCATGCGGACGAACATTGATTTCTTGTGCTTGATGCAAAACTTTATAGAATAAACTATAGGTCAATATATAGGCCTTTTTCTGACAAATAAAAATGAATCAATTAACACGAATATTATCTTCCGATAGATAAGTGAACGGAATTTGGATCATTTTTATACAAATGTGCTCTGGAAAAAAGACGATTTTATCTGAAAATACTGAAATTTCTGTACAAATAATTTATTTTCGTTGCAAAAAGTCTCAAATAGTGAAATGAGGTACAGTTGATCGGTTTCTAAATCAAATAAATCTCTTTCTTCTTGAGAGGAAGAAAAAACGAACGTCCCATGATCAACTTACATATGATACTAAACCCATTGTCATAGATCAATGGAGATTATACAATTTTTTAATTTGTTCGAATCAACAAGGCACTACATTCCGCAATGTTGCACTTTCGACAATACTTAAAAACCTAGAAAATATCTCATATTAATTTTTGTCTCTCAACACCCTCAACACCTCACCCTCAAGATATCTGTGGACTCGTGATTATATAATGTGTTTACTGAAGCACGAATTTTTTCCGTACAAAGATAACGACGTATTCAGTACAAAAGCAATGAAGTATAACAGATTTTTGTTATAACCGAATGAGCAGACAAGAAAGAAAAAAAACAGAGCAACGCGATGGTCAACATGTATATATATCCGTCTATTTTTTAGTCTTTGCTTTCATTAATCTATCGATTGTTTATCGAGATATTTTCTTCACAAAATCAATGGCAACTACTGAAACAAAAACCGATCCTGCTGTTCGAGAAACAACTGGAAAGTGGTATTTTCAAACATATTGGGGAAGTAATACGACACCAATCGAGTCATCGATATTGGCATATACGCAGACTTTAATGAATCTAGCAGCAGCTGTCAAGTCTTAGCTGATGAAGAACGTCAATGGGTCCTAGGCAATGCATCGGCAAAAGGTTGTTCTGATGAAACTTACAATTTCATCAAAACTTACGTACCAACTGTAGCTGATATCGAGAAAATGATGTCCGAAAAGCCGACGTTTATTGGACACACAGCTCGAGCACTTCTTTTTGAAGCGTTTCTAGCAGCAAGTGCCGATAAGGAATTACACAAAGATGAAAGAGATGCAATCTATCGATACGGTCAATTACTTGGAGAAAAGAAAGAAGACATTGAAAAACTTCAAGAATTGGCTGTCCAGGAACAAAAACACCGAGCTAAAGTAGTCGGATTTATATTTCCGGGCGGGTTACCCCAAGTAATTCGCGATATTGCAGTCGATTTTAAAAATAATTAATTATCGATTATTTGAAATCTATCAAAAACTGCAGCCATACAAACCTTTAGTTTTTATCTGATTTTAATACATTAATCTTTTTCTCTAGAATAAACATACAGACTCATATTGAAAACACTATTTCTATAGAGCGATTGCTAATATTTTGATATGCGTATATACATAAACCAGATGCATTCGTAAACATACTGACTACATAAATAAATCAGTCCAAAATGAATAATTACTGTTGTCGATCAACCGTAGCAATGAGATAAAAAGAGTAAAAAAAAAGGATTTGAGTCCATCAGACTGAATCAGCGCTGATTTTTTTCTATTTATTTTGTAAGATTAGCAATGAGTTAAATTTGAACAGAAACTTGCACAAGCAGTTGAGTATTTCCTACCAAATTTTCATATATATTTATGTATTTTGTGTATATTAATATGACAACCAAAACCTTTCCTATACTTTCATTAAATACGTATTGGTAGAGCTAAATTTGCAGAAGAAAGGTGAAGTAGCATGTAGGTCAATATATAGGCATTTTTCTTTCAAATAAAAAGAGAAAGAAAATTTTTATTTCTGTCAAAAGAAATGAATCAATTAAAACGAAAATTATCTTCCGATGATTCTTCACAAAGTAATATTACGATCACTTGTTTGGAAGATTTGTCTGATGAATATTTTTATGAAATATTCGAACATCTCGATTCATATGAAGTTTATAAAATTTTTTCCAAACTTAATTCACGTTTTCATCGAATTATCGATCATACATGGTTTTTATTTCGATTTGAAATCGATGCAACACCATCAATTGAACATCTCGATTATTTTCAATACAATCTTATTCATAATCGACATCGTATCTGTTCGATCGATATATTCGATATGAGAAATGAATCTGTAGCAAAATCATGTCTTCTAATTGATTCATCATGCATTCGTCTTAAAGAAATTCATTTATCTGAAATCGAAGGAAATCTACTTCTTCAATTACTTCATAAATATTCTCAATTACCTTGTTTAAAAATACTTGATATTGATATAAATGATCGTATTAGATATGATAAAACAATTGAAATTTATCAATTAATTTTTGCTCAAACAAAATTAAAATCATTTCGATTTTCTGTATCAATTGATAATGAATTATTGGGTTCACTTCCATTATCAATGGCATTGATAGAACAATATACTGGTATTCAATATCTTTATCTTAATCATTGTGTAGATCTCAATGAGTTATTTTTAATTCTATCTTATACACCACGAATATATAAATTAATTGTGTCATTTGTATTGGATAAAAAAAATTATAATTTAAAACATAAAACGCCAATTTCATTAAACAATCTGAAATATCTCTCAATCGAACATTACGAAGCTGATTTTGATGATCTTGACATGTTTTTTTCAAAAGTTATATGCTTATTAGAATATTTCTATCTTCTTATTAGACATCGACGAGATAATTATCATTATCCATATCTATGGAAAGCATTTATTGGAAAATATTTATGGTTTTTACAAGATTTTACTTTAATATTTCAAGAATCCAATAATTCTCAATCCGAAATTCTAAATGAAACTCTTCTATTTAAACAAATCTGTTCGGATTTTTGGAATTATATACCAATAAATTTCGAACTTGATATTTCTTTAGATGATATTAAACATAAGATTACACCTTATCAATATGAATTTAAAAAAATGAATTCACCTATGAAATTATGTTTAACAAATATTGATATTAAACAATCATTTTCGATTATTGAATTCTATGCTTATCAAATATTATTTATTGTCAAAATTGATCATGTACAAATCAAGAAGATTTCTATGGAAACATTGATAAAAATTCTCGAATTAATACCACAGCTTGATTCAATACAAATATCGGATTTATCAATCAATCAAACAGACTATACAACAGAAATAAATGAAAATCAAATTCGAAAAGTTTGTTTTGGTAAATTGAATAGTGTCAAACAACTTGATTTAATTTTCAAAATCTTTCCTCATATGAAATATTTTCGATTAAATTCAACAACAAATATTAATATACCAATTCTTTTTCATTATATTATCAAAGCAATACCAAATAATCAATTACAATACATATCATTTCATAATTTAGTTGCTTGTGAAGAAGTAATTGCAAATTTACAAATGATGATTCAATCTGAAAAACTTTTGTTGGAATATACAATTCAACGTATATTTAATAATATCTATATTGGATGGAAATAGTGAAATTTGTTTTTCTTTTATTATCAATCAGAATCAGTAAAAAGACGAATGTAATTTTCAAATGTTAGAGCAATAAAACCATCAGAATCGAGTTCATATTCAAAATCAGAATCAGAATCGGAATCATTTTCATTGAGTTCTGGTGAATGTCGAATACGGACATGAAATGGATTTTTGAGTTTTTGCATTCGACTAGCAAACCAAGATGGACGTTGTTTAACAATTCGAACTGGTATTTGATCGACATTCGATGCACTACGAAAACACCATAAACGACGATTATTTAACGACCAAAAATTGCCACTTCGTGTTTGAATAACATCAATTGCTGGTACTTCATCAACAGTCGTTAAACCACTTTGAAGTTCATTTAGTAATTGATGAATATTTTGTCCCGTAGAAAATTCATCTAGTACAATAGAAAACAAATCGATTGTAGTCATGGATTTTTTGAGAGAAAAGAAAACGTACGATTAATTGTTGTTTGAGTATATCGAATATTTTGTGGATTTAGAAAGAAGATGTCGTTATCTTTTTTTTCATTAATTATTCGATTAAAATGATGACTTCCATGCCAAGTCAAAAGACCAGTTTTTTGAAAAATAAAATAATTTTGATAAGTCACTGGATCTAATATTAAAACTTTAGTTTTAATTAATTGTTGTTTGATATGTGTTGGTAAATATGATGAACTTGAAGAACTATTATCAAAATAGGAAATCCACCAGGTATTATTTGGACCAAATGTTAGATTTTGAATTTTTGATGATGATTTCGATCGATTTTTTAGTATATCTTGAAGATCATTGGAGATGTTTTTCCAAAATACATTGAAATCATCGAATTGCAAGACATATCCATTATTTCCATTGAACCAAATCTGTAAACCAAAATTGAAGTTATTTCAGTGCACAAAAAAAACACCTTCTTACTTTATACGGTTGAAGTGTTGAATTACTCAATAGTTCATTGATATAATTATCATGAATTCTATAAGATATTTTACCATCTTCAAGTCTAATCGAAAGTATATGTATAATCAATGAAAATGAATCATTTTATTATTCTATTTGTACCGATAAAACCATTGTTGATTAGGACCTAAGGTGCAAAATTCTATGTTCGATTTTGCGTATTTAATTTGATTGTATAACGCTGTTGATAAACTATGTGTAGCATATAAACCATCAGAAAATAAAACGATATACGATGAATTGTAGAATGTAACATGTGAAATATGGTGTGATCGATTCATCTGAAAAAAGAATAATGTACAAGTATCGATTATTCGTTATTCTTTATATAGATAGATATCGAGGGGAGAATCAATGGATTTTTCCTAATCGACCAATGTTTATCAATAAAGATGTCATTAAAAGTTATATGTTAACGATCACAGTTGGGTAAATTCCAACACGTGACTCATTATTCGTCATTAAAATGTGTGTTTTTTATGTAGTACATACTATTATGGGCATATATTAGAATGATCTTTGTTTTTCCTTCATTTATATAATTAATTCAAATTTAATTCGCAGTATCTATCCATCTTCAATTACAGCAAATATATCTAATTTTGCAAATGAAACAATCGCCATCTGACAACATTTTTACTTGAATAATGAGAGAGGAATAGGTCAGTATATAGGAGAGAGAGCTGTGTTTAAGATGACATCGGCGAACATTATTAAAAGCAGCAAATTCTAATTTTTCATTTCATTCGACGAATGAATCAATTCAAACGAAAATTATCTTCCGACGATCATTCGCAAGAATCTCGAATTACACATTTTGAAGATTTATCCAATGAATATTTCTATGACATTTTCGAATATCTCGATTCGTATGATGTTTATAAGATTTTTTCAAAATTCAATTCTCGTTTTCTTCAAATTATCAATCATCAATATTTTTGATAAACGAATGTAACAACGATAATTGTAACGAATATCTGTTTAGTTTTTGTTGTTTAACGGGATTAGATGAAAATTGAGGAGAAATCGAATCAGTAAGAAGATATTGTTACAATATTTTGTTTATTAGAACAAAGTTGAACATACCAAGGTGACTAAATAAAACATACATGAACACAAGACGAATAGGTTGAGGGGAGAAGAATCGATCAGTGAGAATCACTCCGAGAGATGGAAGAGAAGGAATGAATCTAATTCTCTCTTTTTGCTTGTTCCTTTTGTACCTGAGTTATCCAATCAATTAAGAATCTATTCTCTTACTCTTGAGATTTTGTTACGTCTGGTGGTCTGCAATATTCAAATTAATATCATTTGCTTAATTAATCTAGACCTTTCAATTTCCTCGAAATCAGGGTTGTGTGATGATGAGCAGAGATTAATTCTCAACTTTTGTCTCGAAATGATGACCAGAGATAAATCTCAAATAATGTCTACGAGGTTTCATGAATAACGACCCCATCTCTATTGGCACAGTAATGCTTTGTGTCATGTGTTGAGTTTCATTTCTCGATGAGAATATGATCGATTCTTTTAATAGACTAGATATCCTTTTGAGATTTATTTGGATTTATTTAAAAATCCCTGTGTATTTCGAAATAAATCCTATCATCTCCCTCGAGTGTGGGTGTAGACGACAATGTGGCAATGAACAAAGCTGAAGGTACCACGAAATCTTGATACAATAAATAAATCCTGTTGGAAAATGAATCTCAAAAAAATAAATCCCGGTATCTCCTCACTTTCGCCAAAAAATCAAGAAAAAAAGTACAGAAATTCTCACCATCTCCTCAAAAAAACTCCACTGCAGCTTCAAAAATTAAACAAAGTCGTTTCACAAGACGATTTGCACTTGCAGATAGCTACTTCCGTTATACTAATTTACACACAGGAGCCCCACTGAATTCCGCAACAAATGATTTACATCATTTAAAGAAAAATTCTAACTGAATGAAGAAAAAATGAAAGCACGATAAATTCCAATTAACCGAAAATGTTCACAAAATCAACATAGAGGATTTGCCGGGAATGTTTGAGAATCGAAAGAAAATCCATAGAAATAAAGAAGCCCGTTTTTTTCTTAGAAGAATCATAATTCTAGTCTATTGTTGACATTTCCACTAGCAGAAAAAAAACTTATGAAAGCATTGTTGTTCTTGATTCGATTAACTTAGGTCGGGCTGGGTCTGATTCATTTGATTGTGCATTGAATAGTGTTATTTTCAGATTTTTTACAAATGTTTTAACCATCGAGATTCTCTGTATTACTTGTACTGGTTCTAAAAATCGGGCAACATGGAAAATTGTTAGAAATCTTCAAATTCTTAATTCTTTTTTAAAAACCTTCAAAAATCATGTTTGAAAGCTCTAAAACTATTTTAAATATTCAAATCGTTTGTGAGCTTTCCAAAATATATGTCGAACACTTCAATCTATTAGTCACACCCCCTCAATACTCTACAATCGAGAAGAAGGAAATAATAATCCTTGACAATTAACAAAAAAAAGATAAAAATATAAACATTAAAAGGTCGTCGCTAAGTATGTGCTCTTCAATAACACAAGAACATTTACAGGATAAAAGCATAATTGAATTTTTCTTCAATATTTTGATGTGTCATTTAAAAGCAATTTAATGGATGACACTTCTAAAGAAAATCATAGAAAAAAATATAGCGCTCTAGTGTTATTTATATTTTAGTTTTTCCATTTTTGGTTGTCATTTATTCGAGATATTTTATCAGAATAACAGTAATGAGAACTTTGATCACTCTTTTCATTCTTATTCAACAGACAATTTCTCAAAATATAAATTCAGTTTATTTCGTAAAACTCACTGATACTGAATATCAATGTAATACTACAGGTTGTTCACCATCGGTCATGATGACAGCTTCAAATCTGCAAGAATGTCAACTAGCTTTGTTAAATAATCAACAAATTCGAACGGTTATTTTCAACAACAATACTAATCAATGCGAGATGTCTGTTAGTATTCCAAATGAATATGGAAATCTTTTAGTTAGCATTGGTTCAACAACAATGATTGCTTTTGATAAGAGTCAATCATCTACTCGTAAGTAGAAAGTTTTCATTTTGTAATCTAAACTGATTTTTCTTTAGCTTCAATCAACACAACAACAAGTACTACCACTACGTCGACGAGCACAAGCACTACCACTACTTCGACAAGCACAAGCACTACTACTGTAATGACACCAATGAATCCATGTATGCCATATTATTATAGTGAAATGATATATATATAATATTATCTTTAGGTGCATCTGGAGGCTCACTTTGGAATAAGACAGGAATTACTGTACTCTCTTCAATCAACGCTGGAAGTGTTAAGAATGTATACATGGATTCAAATGATAATTTGTATGCTCTAGATGTGGCTGGTTGTGTTGTACGAAAACTAGTGAAAAATGCTACGACTCCGATAATTGTCGCAGGCGTTTATTATAGTGGTGGTACGGGCAGTAATCAATTATATTTTCCTCAAGATGCTTATGTTGATAAAAAAGGAAATTTATATATAAGTGATAATAATAACAATCGTATACAAAAATATATTAATGGATCATTAATTGGAATAACGATTGCTGGCATAACTGGGTCAACTGGAGGATCAGCACTCAATCAATTATATAGTCCGGAAAATTTTGTCTTCGATGATACAGAGACATATATGTATATTGCTGATAACAACAATCATCGTATCATGCGTTTTTTAACCAATTCAACGACAGGTATGAATGGAGTCAATGTAGCTGGTGGTAGTCAAGGAATTACTAATTCAACTTTGAAAGATCCTTGGGGCATTGATTATAAACCTTCTTTGAGTAGTGATATGTTTATAGTAAATGCCGGTTCGCATACAGTAATACGATGGACACCGGGTGCTTCATCAGGTGTTTTCGTTGCTGGCACACCGGGATTCAGTGGTTCAAGTTCAACAACTTTGAGCAGTCCGGTTGGTTTGAAACTCGATAATTATCTCAATGTTTATGTTGCAGATAGTAACAATAATCGAATTCAAATGTTCTGTGCAAACAACAAAACTGGTATTACTATAGCTGGCACAGGTACTAGTGGTTCTGGTGTTACACAATTAAATCAACCGTATGGTCTTACATTTGATTCTGACATGAATCTTTATGTTGCTGATTATAGCAATCAACGTGTTCAGAAATTTATGAAACTTTAAATTTCATATATATCTTCGTCTCGATTTATCCCAACCATTTGTATTGTTGTTCGTTTACTTTTTAATTGTTCAATAAAAAAAAGAGTGACTCATAAGGCTGTGAGTCATATAGGATAACCTTTTTAAACTAGTACTTATACTCGCACTTGCACTTTAGTATGCAAAGGAAAAGTATCGAGTATAAATATATAATGAAGTTTATATAAACTTGCTATAGAATATAATAGTTTATAATGTCGAATGGAAATGCTACAATCAGCTACACTCCAGGAGGTAGTGATGATCCACGCAATCTATTTCATTATATGCCTTCATTGCCTGCTGCCATCGTTGCTCTAGTCTTATATACATTATCTTTCATAGCTCTAGTCATTTGGACAATTTGGAAACGAAGTTGGTATATGATTACACTTCTAGTTGGATGTCTAATGGAAGTTATTGGCTATGCAACTCGTATTCCACTAGCTATAGATCCAACTGGATCACGTAATTTATACATATGTATGAGTACGTGTTTGATTATAGCACCGGTATTTTATGCAGCTATTGCATATGTTTTATATGGTCGTTTGGTACATGCTGTCGGTGATCACTACTCATTGATAAAACCAAAATTAGTCGCTTGGATCTTTATAGTATCAGACATACTATCATTTTTAATTCAAGTATCCGGTGCAGGTTTACTTTCATCGTCAGGAACCGATATAAATCGAGCAAAACTTGGAGAAAATATTCTTTTGGGTGGTCTTGCAGTCAATCTTGTCTCGTTTGCTATTTTTTGTTTGCAGATTTTCTATTTTGATTATCGAACAAGAAAATCAACACTCGATTTTCCAAGTGGTGGCCTTCGTCAAAAAGGTTGGCGACAATTTCTCTACGTCATTTATTTTAGTACTTGTCTCGTATTAATTCGACAAATCTATCGTGTCATTGAATTTGCTCAAGGTTTTACTGGTTATTTAGCAGTTCATGAGATATATTTTTATATTTTTGATTCCATACCAATTATCATAGCTGCATCAATCTTTATTATTTATTTTCCAGGCAATGGTTATTTACCACGAAATCGCAATGATACATTCGCTAATACAACGAATAATAATCAATAAACAAAACTCTAGTGTTTCTATGATTGTCACGTCCTGTGCGTGAGTCAAAGAACTATAGGTTTGGATAGAAGAGAGATCTTTATTTAGAATAAATATAGGATTATATATATAGAGAGAGAAACAGAAGGACTAGAGGAGAACACACACTACAACGAACGAATATATATATATATATATGGAAATAACTAGGGTGATAATCCTAATGACTATAGGAATAATCCTACTACATCACAATGATGGTGTTATTTGATTTGTTTGTTGCCAAAAGAATAATTTCTTCTTGGTTTCTTGACGAAAACGACTCGATGAAATCAAAAACATATAGCAAGTACCCTATAGAAGATTTCATAAGACTGATTATATATATATTCTTTATTTCTAAGGAAAACATACCGAAAAGTAAATATAACAGAGCAAATTTGAAATTGATCCAAAAAAATTGTCGAGAAGTACTCTATTCTCATCTCTGTCCATGCCTGCTATTAACAGAAGATAACTATTGTAAATTCCATATTGAACATAACTGATAATTACAAGTAGTTCGACAATGAAAACCATTCTTATTAATTGACGATCAGCTTGTTGTTGAACAAGTGCTCGTGTTGTTCGAATATTCATATAAGCAAGATACGAAAAAAATGTCATGATAATCACTGGAATCCAACAATTCAATGTAAGAATATAAATTGCCGGAAAATAGACGTTAAAAATTGCGTTTCTATTGTAACACAGACGTGCTATAGGTGAGATTTCATAGTAGAGAAGAAAAGGAATTCCATGTAAACACCAAATGACGATTATAATGGCAACTATTCGATATGTCCATTTCATACTTGTTAAACTACGAAGATAAACATTTCGTGATGTTGTAAAAAATGTATTAATTGTTGATAAACAACAACAATTTAAACTGATTAAACAAAGTGTTGACAGACAAAATGGACGAATTTTAGAAAAAGCAAGTGATCTAGCAGTAAGATCAATTCCAAAGCCTGACATAATGATACGACTAACTAGATTTACTAATATATAAAGAATATTAAATATTGATGCTATTAGAAAATAAAACGTTGTAGGATTTGTACGATAAGTTTTAACACTTGTAAATACTAAAACATTGATTCCATTTCCAATAACACCGGTTATAACAAGAAATATGCCAACGTATATAGTTAATTGTTGTCCTATGATAAATAGTGAAATTTACCCCTTTTACAAATGATGACATTTTTTTAGTTTAAAATTAAGAAGTGTTCATGTGAAAAAATTATTAATTAACGAATAAAATAAGATATCATGGAAAACGATGTTTTTTTTTATCATTGTCAAAACATTTCAACTGACTGACATTGTTTTTCTTTTCATCTTCATTTTTATTAATATGATATGATAAGCCACACAGTGAAATTACAAATAAACACAATGCTTCGATAATTTTCTTCTTCGTACCTTTGATTTATTTTGGCATGAATCACATCAATCGCAGAAGTGACATTTGGATTTTCGTTGAAAATTTTCTTCCAATTTTTTCTCAGAAAAAAATGACGACAAAAAATTCATAACAACATAAGTCAAATAGCTGTCGCAAAAAAAAACAAGTCTTGCCTTTTCTTTTTTGTCTGCACATTATTTCAGTTCATTGATGAGAAATTTTTGAATACGAAAATTATTAAGATCAACTACATACAGATTGTTCTGTCGATCGAATGTTAAATCGGAAACAAATGAAAATTGATTCGATTGATTACCCTCATTGCCATTACCAGCAATTATACTACTCTCGTGTGCCCCTTTCAACCAACGAATGACACGATGATTTGCAAAATCTGCAATGTACAAAGTTTCACATTGATCGACAACGAATGCATGAGGATAATAAAGTTGATTTCGAGCAGATCCTCGACCATGTCCACCAGCAACGACAATACCTTTTTGTGCACCTTTTTTCCATTTCATAATACGATTATTCCAACAATCAGAAACATAAACTGATTGCTCATCATCAACATAAATATAACGAGGTTCATAGAATTGATCCAAATCACTACCTTTTCCATGACCACCTGCAACTAATTTGCCTGTTTCCTCACCTATTTTCCATCGTCTTACTTCATGTTTCTCAGTATCAGTCGCATATAAATATCCAGCATTATCCATCGCTAAACCCCAACAACTAATATTCGAAATAATGGTTTCTCCTCGAATAGGATTTTGACGAGACCATCGAACAACTCGTCGATTACCATGATCAGCAATGATCAATGAATCTGTTTTATCATCGATAATCACATGTTTTGGTAAGTAAAGTTGATTATCTTGATCACCCGCACCATTTCCACCAGCAGCGATCAAACCATGTGTTGCATTCTTTTGCCATTTGATAATACGATTATTACTTTGATCAGCTATATATAAAGTTTCTTCATCGTCAATGCGCATACCAAATGCTGAAGATAATTGATTTAATTCAGTACCTCGGCCATTACCTCCAGCTATAGTAAGTCCATTTTGGTTCCATTTACTATCATTTGGAATATAACATTTTGAATTCACTTCAACATCAACAATAATCCGCGAAACAATCGATGTTGAACTTTGTCGAATTACAACATCAATTGGTTTATTTAATTCTTCAGTTAATTGTTTAAGTTGTTTTGTCCATTTTTCTAAATCAATTTCAGTGAGATCATCTTCTTTTCGAGCTAATTTTATTTCATTTGTTAATTGATTCAATTTGATCTTGGTCTTATCGAAACTCGCATCAGTATGTTTTAAAGCGGTTTCTCTTGCTTCTTGTGCTATTTGTTGAATTTTCTCAATTGAATTTTTTTCCCATTGATCAATTTCTTGTAAAACAACGTGTTTTTCACGATCAGATATTTCTTGAAGAATAGTCTGTTGAAATAGATCACGATTTACTTCGATTTCATCTAATTGTCTTGCTAATTCTTGTCGATGTTCACTCAAATGATTAAAACAATAATCTTGCGAACAACCCGAACATTTCGATGTGGCTTTTTCTTTTGCACATACGACACATCGAGATTTACCTGTTGCTGTTGCTGTTGCCATTATTAAATAGAAAAGAAATGAAATATAATAAAAACATATTTTGTTATCTTATCATTAGAACTCACAATCTATATCATCGTGAAATTTATACGTACGTGATTACTCCTACACATATTTTGTACGATTTCTATTGCATCATTACTTGTCATGATTCGATTCAAGTGCATAATGAATAATAAGATAAACAAGTTTTTTTCTGAGAATGCTTTCCTTACGGCATTGGAATTTGCCGTTTTCAGATGGTTAAAAACACTTGTACGATTCGTTTTTTTTCTTCATTTTATTATTGAGTTAAGTTTTATTTGCATCGTAAATGAAAATGCCGTCGTTAAAGAAATTATTCATCGATGAAGCAAATGAAAAACGTCAACCCAATAGACACTATCCCATTTTTATCATTCTTGTCACTCTGATTGATATTGCTTTGTTAATCTACACAATTGTTAGCAATAATGGTTTGGTTTCTATGTCTGAAAATTCCATGGCTGGTCCATCGAATTATACACTTCTTCGGAATGGTGCAAAATTTGTTCCTTGCATGAAATCAACACCAGATCTAGCTCTCAAACAGATTGTTACATGTCCATCGAATAGAACATGTACATACGAAGAATATCTTTCGTATGTATGTAATACTGAAACATTCAAAGGTTTTCCCTATCAAGCTTATCGATTTTTTATTCCAATGTTTCTACATGCTGGTATTATTCATCTTGTAATGAATTTAGTCTCTCAACTGATGTTTGGTATACTATTAGAGCGAAAATTTGGTTGGATTCGTATTGGAATTATATACATTCTATCGGGTATTGGTGGTACTTTACTAAGTGCTGTTGGTCTTCCACGAAGTCGTAAGTTGTTTTTATACATATAAATTTTAAATATTATGTCATTTGTTTTGTTTTTTTTAGCTGGTGTAGGAGCATCGGGAGCAGTATACGGAATTCTATCGGTATTTTTAATGGATGGTATTCGTAATTGGAAAGAACCCGGACAAAACCGATGTTCATTACTCTTTGATGCAGTCTTTGCTATAGGATCGCTAATAGTTGGTCTTTTCATACCAATTATCGATTACATGGCACATATAGGTGGTTTTCTAGTTGGTATTCTAAGTGGATTATTCTTATGTCCAAATTTATATTGGAGATGTGGTCGAGATATTCAAGTTACAAAAGCAAAACTGATCTATATGGGAATATCTTTCGCATGTTTATTGGCTTTTTTTCTTGGTGGATTTATTGGATTCTATCGGGCTGAAACACCGATTCTTTACTAATCATATTTAATTGATTGATAAAATTTGAATTTGGACGTATGATGGATCGTCGTGATTTGACATATGTAAATGCTTGTTCATAATTTATTTTATGTTTTGTCATCATGTAAGCAATAACAATTGAAGCACTTCGAGAAATACCTGAAACACAATGAATCAGAATATTTGAATTATTCTTTTGACTTTCATCAATAAAATTCAATGTTTCTTGAAAATAATTTGCCAAATTCTCTTCTAATGAATCATCAATTTCAATAATTTTATAATTGATTTTGTCGAACTTTCCTTTCATTCCTTTTCCAACGATTAAAACATATTTGATATTGAATTCGAATAGTTTATTTTTGTCAACAGCAGATTTTTGTGAACCTAAATATATATTATCAATAATATGATCCGATGGTTCGTAATCGAGTTGGTCATTAAATGAATTCAAATGTTCAATATTTGTTCGATAACAAACTTCACATAAATGTATATTGTCATAGATTTTACAACTTTTTCTATCGCAGATTGCACAATTCATCGTAGAAAAAAAGTAATGCAAATAAAAAGATTAATGATGAAGTTTTGTTTTTTTTTCGTGTAAATGGTGACAGTGAGATGTCGCTCGATGTTGACATATGATTCTTTTAAATCTTGTTTTTCAACAGTTGTGTTCGTGAGAATCATTCAAGGTTGTTGGATTAATTTTTCTTTATCCGAACAGTAAAGATACGAAAATGAAATAATCGTAAATAATATGAAATGAAATCTCTGATAAAAGAAAAGTCATAAAAAGTAAGTGCCTACTGTTCTCATAGTATAAAAGAGTTGTCTCCTCCTTTTTTCAATATCGAAGAATTATGTATAACTTTCTTTTAATCGGATGTTTTTTACCAGCAATGGCTTTTTGTTTGCCATTAACATCATCTGAACGTAGTATTCTATTCGAAAAGATTGTAATCTTTGGTGATTCACTTTCGGATAATGGCAATGTTTTAGCATTAACAAATTATACATATCCATTTTCACCTTATTGGAATGGACGTTTTTCCAATGGGCCCAATTGGGTAGATCAATTGGATATTGATGGTGTATCAGTAACTAATTATGCACATGGAAGTGCAACTAGCGATAGCAATCTAGTTCAAGGATATACGAAATGGGGTACAATACCTGTACCAGGATTGTTACAACAAGTTGAAATTTATTTGAATAGTACTGACGATGATAACATTGATTTTACACGAACACTTTATATTATTTGGGGTGGTAATAATGATTTTCTTGGCGATCCAAGACTTTCTCCATGTATGATTGTTGAAAGTGTATTCAAGACAGTACAAGCACTTCTGGATGTTGGTGCTGAGAATATTCTTATATTCAATCAAGTACCTGTTCAATACTTTCCAGTTACTCAACCGTTTGAAGTTCCAGAGTTATTTACTATTCTTACTAATGAAGGCAATAAGTACATTTCACTCTTCCGAAATGCTACACTATTCGACAATTCACAAGCATCCATAGAAATTTTCGACGTACATTCACTAATTTTAGATATAATCACACAAAATTCGACAAATCTTACGAATGTTGCAGATAATTGTTGGGAATATGCTAACCAAACATTTGTTTCACAATTATGTTCGAATCCTAACGATTATCTTTTTGTTGATACACTTCATTTTACGAATCGTGCTCATGGTATAGTTGCCGATGCTCTTAGATCATATCTATCCAATTCATATCAAACTAATACGACTGCTACATCAAGTAAACAGTCCACCAGTGCCGGTGGCAGTACATGGATCAGGCAGTCCATCTGTGCCAGTACCAGTACATCAACTTCACAGTTCACCAGTGCCGATGACAGTACAACATCCACACAGTCCATCAGTACTAGTAGCAGCACATCGATCATACAGTCCACCAGTACCAATGGCAGTACATCATCCACACAGTCCACAAATACCGATGAACCAACCAAAGAACCGGGTGATAGTAGTACTGTATTCGTCCCACAAATTCAT
>Ga0097683_1001806_pt1 | contig 23640 bp, 27 predicted proteins | sample ThiBio_1000_plan_2_FD_72846 | JGI IMG/M metagenome (GOLD analysis project Ga0097683, IMG submission 72846) | Wastewater bioreactor microbial communities from Cape Town, South Africa - Thiocy_cont_1000_plan - 1398105538256 (version 2) (version 2) ...
CGCTGACCCAGAAGGTGTAGAGCGGTGGATAGAAGAAGAAGGCCGAGGCGGCGGTTCCGAGCGCCGCGGCAACGACGGCGGGCAGCACGCCCCAGCGCGCTGCCGCGACCAGCACCGGCACCACGAACAGGACTGTGCCGCGGCTCAGTCCGGTTTGCGCCACCAGGATATAACTGGCGAGCGCCACCACACCGACCATCAGTGTGACGCCTAGAAGCTGGCGCCAGGGAAATGTCCGTTCCATGAGGGTCATTGGCGGATTGTCATAGGCGGATGGTCGTGGGCGGATGGTCATGGGGGACGATCATCGGCGAGGCTTTTCCTATGCCCCAAGGGGTGTCTTGAGATGAGTCCCAGGTCTTGCTTCGCGGCCTTACGCTCAAACTCTGCCTTTGCAGTCTTGCCTCACAGTCTTGCCTCATAGCCTCGCCCCACAGCCTTGCCCCAAGACTGCCCGCGGTTCGCGGTCCAATAAGCCGGCATTATAGCCGATCCCGCCCGTGTCTGTCCTTGCCTGTGCGGGCCTGCTTGGCTAGATAGCGGCGTCCGCTCCGGGGCCTGGCGCCCCGCCGACCCCTGATGGAGAGGTGGCTGAGTGGTTGAAAGCACCGCACTCGAAATGCGGCATACTCGCAAGGGTATCGGGGGTTCGAATCCCTCCCTCTCCGCCAGAACGCTTCCGTAGGCTTTCGCTCGTTTTCGCGATTAACCAAAAACCGTTAATTATAAGCGCTTTTTGATGTAAGCGGTCCGCTTGCTACCGTTGACATTCGCCTGCCTTCGCCCCACAATTGTAGCATAGCCAGTAGCAGGAGGCGCGTACCATGCCTCGCGTGAAAGAGCGTTTGAACACGGCCACGCTGCGGAAGGTCGCGCGGGTCCCTGGCGTCCATGCGGACGGCAACGGGCTCGTGCTGCGCGTGCAGGCGGTCAAGGACAGCGATACCACCACCGCGTCCTGGGCGCTGCGGTATCAGCTCCACGGTCGAGCCCACTGGATGGGGCTCGGGCCTTTCGATCTCGTCAGCTTGGCGGAGGCCAGGGTGAGAGCCCAGGACGCCCGCAAGCTTCTCCTCGACGGCGTTGACCCGATTTCCGCCCGCAAGGCCGAGCGGACCCAGGCGCAGCTCGAAGCCGCCAGGGCGATCAGTTTCGAGGCGTGCGCCCGCGAGTATGTCGCGACCCATGAAAAGAGCTGGCGCAATGCCAAGCATCGGGCGCAGTGGCTTTCGACCCTGGAAGCTTACGCCTTCCCGATCATCGGCAAGCTGCCCGTGGGCTCGATTGATACGCCCCAGGTGCTGCAAGTGTTGCGCCCGATCTGGAACGACAAGCACGAAACCGCCACGCGCGTGCGAGGCCGTATCGAGGCGATCTTGAACTTCGCCACCATTGGCGGTTATCGCGCCGAAGGGCTCAATCCCGCGCGCTGGCAAGGCCACCTTAAACACATGCTGGCGAAGCCCACGGGCGCCGTGAAGCATCATGAAGCCATGCCGTATGTCGAGCTGCCCGTGTTCATGGGCGAGCTGCGGGAACGTCCCGCTGTGGCGGCTCGCGCTTTGGAGTTTGCGATCTTGACCGCCGCGCGCACTGGCGAAGTGCTCGGCTGCACTTGGGCCGAGATCGACTTGGACGCCAAGCTGTGGATCGTTCCGGCTGAGCGCATGAAGGCGGGACGCGAGCACGTTGTCCCGTTGTCGCCGCGCGCCGTCGAGATATTGGAGGCGATGCCGACGCGCGAGGGCTACGTGTTTCCCGGCCAGGGCGATAAGCCGCTCAGCACCATGGCCTTCCTTATGCTTCTGCGCCGCATGAAGCGTGACGTGACCGCGCACGGCTTCCGCTCGACCTTCCGCGATTGGGCGGGAGATCGTTCCGGCTTCGACCGCGAGACGGTCGAGTTTGCATTGGCGCACGGTATCACTGACAAGGCCGAGGCGGCGTACCGTCGCGGCACTGGCTTAGAGAAGCGCACGCGGCTTATGACCATGTGGGCCGATTACTGTCAGGCGCCTCCGAGCACGACTAACAATGTGGTCCCGTTGCGGGAGGCGAGCCATGCCGTCGCCTAGGAAAGACCTAAAGATCAATCACAATGAAGCTTTGCGCGATCTGGCGCGCAAAGGTGCCCGCAAGCGTGCGAGCGACATTGCCGCGCAAGCCGAGAAGATCGCGGAAGCGCAGGGCTACTTCGACAAAGCTTACGCTCTGCTGGCGAACCGCATGGGCGAGAAAGACGCCAAGCGATACGCTCAGGAGCATATCCGCTCTGGCCGCACTGGCGGTCTTTTGACGAAGATGCTGCGTGAGGGTGCGATCAACGCGGCGGCGAACGGCGAGGAGTTTTCGCCTGCTGAGATCGACAAGCTGCTACACACTTTTCGCTCCGTGAGGGTGACAGAAAAATACGTAGCAGTGAGTGATCCCAAGCTGACGGAATTTTTGAAGCGCCTTCAAAACAAATTAGAAAAAGAAGGTGTGCCCGCCGCCGAGTTAGAGGCGGCATTAACTGTGGAGCTTAATAAGCAATTTGCGAAACAGGATTTTGAAATCACTATAGGTGTGGTTCCTGACGTTGCTGGTGTCCAGCACGTCAAACTCCCCAAATCGGTGAAGCGCACGGTTGGCCGTATCAAGAAGGAATTGGGATTGACCAGGGACAGGACGATTGCCCTGGCAAATTCTGAGGATGACTAGGCGGCTATCCTAAGCTTTCGTTTGCTTCTTGCGCTTCGCGGCTTCCTCGACTGCGCGCTCCAATTCGAGCGCCACATAATCCGACACGCTGCGCCGCTCCTCCTCGGCCAACTTTTCGAGCCGCGCCTTAAGCGCGGGCTCTAAACGCACGGTTAGCGACGCCGACTTGTTGCCCATTGCCTTCGCCCTTGAGTGTCACGCAATGACTGCAATTGTAAGGCAATCGAGGCGTAAAAGCAATTCGTTTCGGTCTATGCGCCGATGCAGTTGCCGGTTAAGGCATTGCGCGAGCTGGTCGAGCGCGTAAAGTATCCAGGGCTTCGTCTCAATCACTTGTACGTCTAGGCACAACCGTGGCCGATACCGTTTCGCCCGAGCGGCGCAGCGCCATAATGGCGAACATTCGCAGCCGCAACACGACGCCTGAGCTGAAAGTCCGCCGTTACCTGCATAGCGCGGGCTTGCGCTTCCGACTCCACAAGAGCGGACTGCCGGGCAAGCCTGATCTAGTGTTTCCGTCGCGCCGGATTTGTGTCTTTGTTCACGGCTGTTTCTGGCACGGCTGCGAACGCTGTGTAGATGGCACGCGCGCAGTCAAGTCAAACTCGGCATTCTGGATTGAAAAGGTCCGAAAGAACCGCGAGCGCGATGCACGCAATGAGAGCGCGCTTGAAGCTGACGGGTGGAAGGTCCTTACGGTTTGGGAGTGCCAGCTACAGTCGCCGGTAACGCTGAAGCGTCTCGCCACCCGGATTAAGAACGCGCCTAAGCGGCAGGCTGTACGTACTCCACCAGCAAATCGCGCCGCGTAGGCGTCGCCAGCTTGTGCTTGGCCGTCGCGTTTTTCAATTTCCGTAGCGTGCCCTTAGCCATCAGGCCCAACGCATAGGCCAAGAGTGGCGGGACCGCATTGCCGATTTGCTTCAATTGCTGCCACTCGCTCCCGACAAAAACAAAGCCATCGTGAAACGATTGAAGGCGCGCGGCTTCGCGGACAGTAATCCAGCGGCTCAGGCGCGGATGCACCCACTCACTTAAGTCACGGTGCATCTGTGCGAGTATCGTGTAGGACGGCAGATCAGGATGTAAACGCCGCCACTTTTCAGGACGCTTACCATTCCAAATTCTTTTCGGCAGGCTATCGGCTTTTTCGCCCGGCTTAAGGAATGAGATCAGGTGCGCGCGGCGTTCCAGAATTTCTTTCGTGTGGTGATTGTGAAGCACGGGCTTTTCCTTACCGTGCCCGCGCCGCCATTTCGCGGCCAAGCGGTACGGCGCCGCGTGCGTGTCGAGCCGCATCATTTTCTGAAATTCAGATAGCGCGCGGCCCTTGTTTGGGTACGGCATGACTTCGCCGCTCGGCACCACGCTTGACGGCAAGTCGCTAATCGCATCTTTGACCGTGAACGGCTCAGAACGCTTCCGCGTATTCAAAAGCCCTTGGCAAAACTCGCGCAGTTCGCCGTCAAGCGCGAGCCCGTCACGGATGCCAACAAACACGACGCGCTGGCGCACCTGGGGAACGCCAAAGTCGCTGGCCGTCACCTTTAGGTATGTCGTGTTGCGGTAGCCAATGCGCGCAAATTCCTCAAGGATCAAATCGCGGAAGTGCCCTTTGTTCAGCAAGAGCAAGTTCGGCACATTCTCCATGAGGAAAAGCTTGGGCTTCAGCGTCGCGACGACGCGCGCAAATTCTTCGAACAAGCGGTTGCGCGGATCATGCAAATCGCGAGTGCCGATTTGGCTGTAGCCCTGGCAGGGCGGCCCGCCGAAAACGAGATCGACGTTGGCGAGCCCGTATTGCTTGACGTGATCGGCGCCGCGTGTGTTCAGGAAGGTGGCCACGTCACCTTCAAAGAGCGGCGTCTTGGGGAAGTTGTGCCGGTAGGTTTCCGCTGCGAAGCGGTCTAGCTCGACTGCGCATTTGATCTTGAAGCCGGCCAGCTCGATACCCTCGCAAAAGCCACCACAGCCGGCAAAGAGCGATACCGCAGTCAGTTGGCCCATAGCCCCGCCTCCAACATGTGACTCATTAGCTACGACCAAATCATGAACAAAGACCTACCTGAGCCGCGAATCCGCGTCAAGGACCAAGTAGTTAGGGGAAAACAGACCCGTGACTGTGGGTCCGTGGATGGGTAGTCACGGACTCGATTAGCTTGGGCGCGTGAACCTTGCCAAGCATTTTGGACCCGCAGTTCGTAAGCACCGTGAGCTAGTCCGTCTGAGCCAAGAGGACCTAGCCGACCGTGCCGGGCTCGACCGTACATATGTGAGCGGCATAGAGCGGGGTCGGCGCAACCCCACGCTCGATGTTCTACAGAGGTTATCCACTGCGCTCGGAGTGGACCTGGACGTGATCTTCGCCACTGCGCGCGAGCTGTCGCGCGGGAAAGGCGGGGCCTCATAATGCCGTTCCAGTTCAATCAAGCGACAGTCTGCCCCGCGTGCCCGTATGGCACTTGCGTTGAGGACCGGCGCGTGAACCGGGTGAGGGGCCGCAACACCGACTTCCGTCTCAAACAAAGCGTCGCCATGCAATGCACGTTTGGCGACTTCATGCCTGGCACCGATAATGATCCTGATCCAACGCGTACCTTTGGCGAATACCTGGGCCAATTCCGCTCCAACGCGCATGGCGCATTGTCAGTGTTGTACGGGGCAGGATTTGCTTTCAGCGGCTCAGCACTCGCGAAAGTCGAGGGCGATGTTTTCGAGCTGATGGAAGCCGGCGCCATCTGGAATGCGTTTGCTGCCTGGAACAAATTCATGGACGGGCTGCCGTGGCCGTCCAAGGTGTTCACGACACCGAACGGCACTGTCGCAACCCCGTCGCGAAAGGCGGCGATTTTGAAGCTGCCACGCGGATACGACACGACGCGCTTGTTCAAGAGCGAAGTGAGGACGCGCATTCAGGCGCACGAGCAAGCACTGAAGCTGCGGGGGATGGAGCTAGGACTGTCATCGCCGGACATCGTGGGCATCCGCATTCCTGATCCTATGCCGCCAGAGTTTGCGCCGTTCCTGGACCCGCTTCCCAACCTGGGAGAACAAGCGCGCCTGATCCTGGAGAAAACGCACGAAAAACTGGAAGGCACGTTGGAAGGCCGCTCATTCCTTTTCGCGATTGCAGTTAAGCGCACGACTCGCAGCGACCGTCTCTATCAGCCGCTCTTTGAAGCGAACGTGCTGAAATATCTGATTGAGGAAGTGCTGCGCGGCGCCGCCTTCCGTTTCCATGTTCACATGGGCTCGTTTGAAGGCGCGGACGTTGAAGGGCACTACAACGCCGCGTCGCTTGTGTCACTCATGCGCGGCGGTGAGCCGACGAAGGCAGTGACATCAACCTATCTGGCCGAACGGCCGGTGGAGTGCGCGCAGACAATTCTAAACGACCTGCCGTTGTTCCCACTCTGATGGTGCGCCCGTGCCAGAGCAATACCGCCGTCCGCGCACACATGAAATGGTCGAACTGGTCGAGCGGATGCGGCGCGCTCGGGCTGAGGAGCAAGACGCCCTGCTAGTCGTGCGCCACTTCAATGCGCGGCTTTCGGCCAAGAGTAGCGCCGGCTTCTGGCCGACAATCGGAACCGCGCTTGCCGCCCGTCACCCTTGGCTTGTAGTCCTGTGTGAGAGCTGCGGCGGCATCACCGATCTAGATTTGCGGGTCAAGCCACGCGACCCGGATGCATCTATCCGCATTGTCTTGCGCGATGTGCGCTGCCCGCGATGCAATGGTCACGGGCGCCCGCGCATAGTAGCCTTGGCGGCACATCCCTCGATCTGAGGCGCATATGGGCTGGCGGGCATGGGACGCTTACGAGCGCGAGGCGCATGAACGCTGGAAAGCGTTGCCTTGGCGCGAGCGTTACGACTGGCGAGCGATTGCCAGTGTTGCGATAGTCGTCATCGTCGCTGCGGCGATCTGGTACATGCTTCGCTGACGCGCTTGGCTGCTAGATCGCCATCACTGTGCCGTGGTCTATGCAGCACATGGCAACGCCTTCTCTGCAATCGGCTCGGGGAAGATCGGCCCGCCCGCCATGACGCGCTCGGCTATCGCTTGCGCCTCCGCCATCGCCTCACGTTCGGCTGCGGCTTCGCGCTCCCATGAAGGCACAAAGCCCTCGGGCATCGCCTCGCGATACATCTTCTCCCATTGATCGGGAGTGCGAGCGCGCCGCTCTTGCTCGGCACAGCGGGCCAATGCTGCCCGTTGCTGGCGCCGTATCACTTCGCCTACCTCGCCCGGCTTATTGGGCCACGACCGCGAAGCGCAGTTAGGACGATGTTCGGGCTCGGCTGCGGAACGTAGCTGGCGCCGCTGCGCTGCCAGCACTGCCGCCTCGACTGCGGCGCCGTAGGCTTGCCGCTCCTCGCGCGTGAGCGTTCTGCCGTTCGCAAGTTTGCGGAAGCGCACAAGCGCGGGCGACGTGACGTTGTACTCGGGGCCATGCTCTTTCATGACTGCGCCTCCCGCATCGGGGCGGGCTGCGCAGCTACCTCGCGGGCCATTCCGAGCGATGGGCAAACGCGCGGATCACCACTGTCGGTAACGCCGTAAACATAGAACTCGCCGTCCACTTGCCAGATTTCGATTGCACCATGTTGTTCAATAAGCCGGATCATCGTGTAGCCTCCCGCAAAGCGGCAAGGCGAGCGGTCAACGGTCCCTTGGCTGCGCCTTCGACCGTGCGAGCCCGCACGTTGGCGCCGGGCTCACACGCCGCACGGAATAGCTCGGGCCTAAAGCTGGAATTGTCGCGAATGAACGTCTCGCACAGGTGGTCAATCGCGTAGTTCACGCCGTCAACGATGTCGGTGGCGTTGCACTTCGGCTCCTTGGCGCGGATGTCCCGCACAGCTTCTTGCATCGCCTCCGCGACCGCCTGATAGTGCCGCTTGTTGAACATGCTCATTAGATCGCCTCCATTGTAAGAACATGTCTTACATAAGAAGCGGACCGATGCGCGGACAAGCTTGATCGCTCGGCATGGTGAATTAAGGCTTATGTCGCCAAGTGGTGGGGACGATCCGCGTGGTGTGCTATGATGTCGTCGAGGAGAGAGCCCGTGCGGATCAGATCGACCGAGCAACGCGAGGAGCGGCGCAGGCAGTTACAGCGCGAAGCCTCCCGCCGCTATTACTGGCAGCCGCAGCGCGTTGCAGCCCGCGAGGACCGGCGACGGTCGCGGCGCATTGCCCGGCTTGAGCGGCGCACGGCGAAGCAGCGAGAGGATGCCTTGCTAGATGCCGGGCTGCCTCTCGCGCAATAAAAGTACAAAATCAGAATTTCGATTTTTGTCTCATTGTTCCTGCATGAGCGCGCTCATGTTTGCGCTCATGTTGGATTGATGAGCGCGCTCATGTTCGCGCTCATATTCGCGCTCATGTCCGTGCCTAAAAGGTCAATGAAATCAGCGGTCAACCTTCGCGCTCATGTTGGCGCTCATGTTTGCGCTCATGTTCGGCAATTTCTGCGCTCATGTATGTCCCCCGATAGGGGGACATGGGCGCAAAGCCCCGCTAAGTGAACTCGGAAAAACGGCGAGTGTATAAGTCACAGCCCATTGGCGTGGTGACGGTTGGCGTGGTGACGTAGTGAGCGGTTGGCTAGATTGCGATGGGTGGGACCATTCCGCCTCGCGCGCGTAGCTCGACAAGTGCCACGGGTTTTGCCGGGCGCCTGGAGCCTTGCCAGCTCGACCGAAAGGCGCACAGCTCACAAAATCGGTTGCGCAAGCCCTGCAAGGTAGAGGGTATTCCGGCTGCCCTCTGACGGTCCTGGGCTCGATCTCGACCAGCTCGACCGGCTCGACCGGCTCGCATTGGCAGCTAGGCGGATACGTCAGCCGCTAAACCGATCCACTATCATATTGATATTATTGGGTTTATAACGTCGATGCAGTGCCATGCTACAAGCTAGGCCACAAGCGCGATGGCTTAAACCCTTCGGATCGAGCCCGAAAAGACCGGGGGTAGGGTGGGGCCACCCCCGCCAATCGCGCACACACGAATTTTCTGTGTAACCACCGTTGCGCGCGGGCCGCGTCTCAAACCGAGTTAAGTAGTGTGAAGTTGCCCTACCTGCGCTGCCGAGCACCGTGCAGGCCGAAGCCTCATGTGCCGGCGACGCGCCTAGCTCCGCGTCACGACCCCAGGAAAGCGCAGCACCGGGAAGCCATCGTCGTCCTCTACGACGCGATGGCCCCAATAGGTCGGATCATTGTTGCAGTGAAACGGATAGACGCGAACCTGCGCGTAGGGATCGCCGGGAAGCCGTCGCCATGCCAGCACGCGCGAGAGCGCGACAAAGAACGGAGTGCCGGGCGCACTGAGAAACGTCACCAGAATCTCGGGCTCCCGCGCGTTAGGCGGCAGCCACCTGGGGTCGATAGGCACGGCCTCAATCCTTAACCACTAAGGATTTTTCCCAGGCCAGCACGTCCTTCGCGAGCAGGCGCGTGAGGCTGCCGATCTTGACCGCGCGCAATTCACCATTGGCGATCATGTCATAGGCTTTGGTGAGGCCGATTTTGTACTGCGCGCAAAATTCCTTGACGGTGAGCGCACCTTTCATGTCGGACGGCATGGTGTCCTCCTTTTCGTAGCTTGCCGTCATTGTGCGCCCGCCATCGCGCGGCGACAAAAAAGGACACTTGAATTGTCCTTGTTGGACGCTGGTTTCTCCCGCGCACTAAAATTTCCGCAAGATCGAAATTGCAGGAGAGAACCATGCCGATCATCGACACGATCAAGAGCTTCACTGGCGGCGACAGCGTTGCGCCGGAAGTGACGAAGGCCATCAAGATTGTCCAGGCTGCGGTGCAGGTCGAGGCCGAGCTGGTCGCCAAGCAAACGACGCTTCGCAAGAAGTTTGCCGATACCGAGGAAGCGCGCGACCGCTACGCGCTCGACGATGACGACCGCTACAAAAAGCTCGACCAGGAAGCGCAGCGTATCGACGGCGAATTGAAAAAGAACCTTGCCGCGTTGCGCGAGGCCGGACGGCGCAAGGCCGAAGCCGAGGAGGGGTTGAAGGCCACGCGCGGCTCCGCGTCTATTGCCATCGCCAGGGATTTCGCCGCGAAGCGGCAGGCGGCGATGAAGAAGATCGCGGACGGTATTGCCCTCGCGGTCGAGGGTTGGCGCGAGCACCACGATCTGAACGCCAACGTCATGCTGTGGCAGCCCGATCTCGGGCAGCACATCGGTGGCCTCTTGCTCGGACGCAACGATGTCACGTCCATGGTCGAGCAGGAGCTGTGGCGGCTGAGTGCGCCGCCTCCGCTTGATGGCAGTGCGCCGCCTCCGTTCCCCGGCGCCCGCGTGCTCATGCTTGCTGGCAACCCGAACAAGTTGAAGCCGCTGGTCGAGGTTGCGACCGAAGCTAACGATTATCTGGTGCGACGTGCGGAAGGGCTCAAAGCGCAGCCGGTCGCGTCGCCGCAGAAAGTCGAGCGCCCCAAGGCCGAGACGCCGAAAGCCGAACCGCAGGCTGAGACGGCGCTACCTCACGTCGATGCCTCGCACGTCATGGCTGGCCTCGGCAAGCGCAGGATGTCGTGACATGCGCCCGCTCCTCCAAAACGGCGTCACGAACCTGTTCCTGGGCCACAACGGCAATAATCAGGCGGCAGTCGCCTATGAAGCCGCCTTCCAGGAAGCCGCGACCAGCAACGCGGTCATCCTCGCTCTGGTCGATACGCCCGGCGATGGTGCGGTGTTGCGTGACCGCTTCGCCCTGTGGCTCTCCGCGCGCGAGCACAATCCCGAACTGGTCAAGCGCCTGATCGCGGTCAAGGACTGGCGGCGCTCGTTGACCGGCGTTGCGCTTCTCGCTCTGGTCATGGATGCGATTGGCGCCGAGCACCGCAATGCGTCTGTAGTTGTGTTGCTCGAATTGTCCGGCGACATGCTCTCCACGCAACCGGATGATCGCGTGTTCCAAGCCGCGAGCGATTTGATCGCGTTGCTTCCGCATGACGCCATGGTGGTCCTGTCGATTGCGATTGGCCCCGATGGGATGCCGGTGCCCCAAAGTTACGCCGAAGGCGCGCAGCGAGTTTACCGCGTGCAGTCGAGCGGCACTGCGATGCGATTGACGATTACGCCCATGGCGCCGCTGCACGGCAATCCTATTCGGCTGCAAGGCCACGTTGCTCATGGTGGCGTTGTTCTAGTGGATGACGACGATGCGTAAGAGAACCCCGACGATCACCAAAGCCACCAAGCTCGTACTGACTCTTGCTCGCGGACAACAAATCGGGGGCAACGACCCCACGATCATATCCTTGGAGCTAGAGGGCGTTGACCGTTCCGCCACCGAGGAAACCGTTTACTTGCGCCTGATGGAGAAGGACCATGAGTGACAGCTTGCCCCCGATTGCGCCCGCGCCGCCCGGCCTCTCGGCAGAAACCCTAGCGTCCGCCGACGCGATCTATGCTCGCCACGGATATTCCGAACAAGAGCGCGCCGCTGCCGGATACCGCGCTGCGCCTGCCGCTGGCACGGATGCGCCTGCGCCGAAGCCCGGTGACACGATGGGCTTCACGCCGCCCGCGAACACTGGCGGCGGCAAGACGACTTCCGGCGAAACGGTGCGTCCGCCCACGGCGGCGAGCCATTTGCCTTACGAGCAACGCCGCGACGCGCTGATTGCGCTTAAGGGCAAGGTGGACGATGCGACCATTGCCGCAGCGGCCAAGGCCGAAGGCGTTGACCTTGCCGATCTCAAAATCACGGCGCCGACGCCTCCCGAAAACGTGACGCTCAATGAAGCGAACGAGCGGCTTCGCGTGCAAGGCGACCCCGCGTTGACGGCGGGCAATTCGCCGGACGACTACAGCTTTCAATTCGACCCGAAAGAGATCGCCGCGCTCGACGAAACGGAAGTAGCCGAGGCGAACCTTATGTTTAAGGACGCCCTGCACGCCGCGCAAATCCCGTTGTCGCAGGCGCAGTCGATTGTTCGCGAAACCGTGGCGACTATCAATCACCTGGATGGCCTGAGCGATGCCGCGCGCGAACTGGAAATGAAGGCGCAAGGCGAAATCCTAAAACGTAGTGGCAACATCAACGAGATCATGCACTACGCCGAGTTGACGCTATCGCGCTTCCCCGAGGACTTCCGCAACGAAATGTTTGCCAATCATGCGTGGTCGAGCGCGGACGCCTATCTGGCGCTGGCGGCTGCCGGTCGCATGATCGAAGCGCGCGAGGCGCGTTACGGAACGAAAAAATAATTCGCGGTGTCCCCAACAGCACTGCGAAAGGCCGGTGTCGCAGGCTCACGGTCGCCGCGACGGGAGAAGCGATACCGGCCAATAGTTCAGGAGAGTGTCATGCGTGCCGAATTGACCGAGGATGAAAGAGCCAAAGCGCGTGTGCGCGATCAACTTCGCCGCGCTTACGAGGACTGCAAGCCGTTCCTCGACAAATCCATTCCGCTCGGCAAGCCGTCGCTCGAAGATGCCTTCGCGATCAAGCGGTACTACGCGCGGAAGCACGCGCGCGGTGAGTACGGGACCTATTGGCCGCTGCACGAAACGAGCACCATGCAATTCGGTGCGATGCGGTCGATGCGCGATGGCGGCAAGCGCCGCGCCATTTAACGAGAAGTGCCATGGCCGAAGTTGATCCCGACGATGAATTGCTTGGCATAAAGCCGCCCGCGCTAGTCGAGACTGAGACGGATGATCTCGGCCCGGCGATGAGGGTGTGTCTGCCGAAAGAGCGCGAGTTTGTCTTGAACATGCTCGCGGGCATGAACAAGGCGCAAGCCGCTCGCCACGCGGGCTACGGCCTCCCGCACAGTACGGCTGAGACGATGGCAAAGACCGCGCTGCGCCTGTCGCAACGTCCGCGCGTTGTCGCCGCGCTAGTGGAGGAAGCGCAAAAGGCGCTTCGCAGCATGGCACCCGAGGCCATCGGCTCTTTGCGGGAGTTGCTCACCACGTTTGATCCGAAGGCCAAGCTTAAGGCGATTGAAGTCATCTTGGCGCGCACGGACCCTGCGGTGCAGCGCATTGACCAGAATGTGAAGGTCGAGGTTGTGGACCGGGACGCGGAAAATCTCAAAGCGTTGCGCGCGTTCAAGGCGAGCGGCGCCACGCGCCAATTCCTAGAGGAGTGGTTCGGCTACAGCGGATTGCTTCGGTACGAAAAGATGATCGCGGTCGAAGATGCGGCGCAGGTAATCGACGTGGAGTACATCGAGGTGAAGTCCAATGACTGATACGGTAGAGTACGGGCCGGACCCGAATGAAATCCGCAAGCATCAGAAAAAGCTGCTGAGTGCGCGCGAGTACAATCTGAAATATCGTCGCCGCGACTTCTTCAAGCCGAGCGCGAAACAACGCGACTTCGCGAACGCGGACCCGCGTCTTACGGAAATCCGGCTTATCGCCGCGTCGCAGTCGGGAAAGTCGAGCATCAGCATGGCGGTCGAAGCGCAGGATGCGACCGGGAATTACGAGGAGTGGATTGGTCCGACAAATCGGAAGTTCCTCAAGCCGCCGAAAATCCACCGTCCGCATGAATATATGTCGTGGATCGTCAGCACTTCGAGCCAAGTGCAGAAACAGACGATGCAGCTCAATCTTGTCGGCAACGTGGACGATCCGAACGGGCTCGGCACCGGCTTCCTTGCGCTCGACGAAATCGTTGGGAAGCCGATCATGCAGGCGGGGCGCCAAGGTGTTGTCGATAACATCACTGTGCGCCGCGCCACTGGCGGCACGGGCAACATCGGCTTCCGCACCATGGAGCAGGACATCAGCGCCTTTGCCGGTGCCACGCTCGATCAATTCCGATGGGACGAACCTGGACCCATTCGCACCTATCTTGAATGTCTCGCGCGTCTCACTGCTGTGCCGAATAGCCGTGCGTGCGTCACGCTGACGCCGACCGAAGGCCGCGATCAGCTTTACATGCGGTATGAGGAGCCTGCGCCGCTCCGCAAGACGTGGCGCATGACGCTTTTCGACGCCGAGCATCTTACCAAGCAACAGGTCGAGGAGATCATTGCGCGCACGCCCGAGCAAGATCGTCCGATGCGAATTTTCGGTGAGCCCGCGCAAGGTTCGGGCAGCGTGTATCCGTACCAGGAGCAAAGCATCATCCACAACGTCGATCCGGCTGTTTTCGAGAGCCAGCCCTGGATCAAAGTCGGATGGGGCGTTGACATTACGCATGGCGGCTCGGCCAGCGCCTTCGGCGCGGTGCTCGCCTTCTATGACATGCACAGCGACGTGCTCTACATCGTCGATTGCATCAAGCTAAAGGGCGTCAACATTCCCACGCAGGTGCAGGCCATCCGGCAGCACCCCTATGGCGACGCCATCGTGGTCTATCCGCGAGATAGCGAACAACCCGGCGACGCCATGACCGGCGACACGTTGCGCGACCAGTACAAGCGGGCCGGTCTGGTCATGGCCTCTAAGTACGTCACCGATGACCGCAACAAGTCGCCGGGCTTAGAGGACGGCATTACGCACGTCAGCACGCGCCTTGCGACCGGCAAGCTTAAGGTCGCCGCGCATTGCCGCGACTGGTTCGAGGAATACCGCAGCTACCATCGCAAGGACCGCAAGGTGGTCCGCGAATTTTGCGATCTCATGGACGCGACGCGCGTCCTAGTCATGGGCATTAAGCAGCTCCGCTACATCGAAATGCGCGGCTTCGCGTCGCAGTACCGGCAGCCGCAGCAAAAGCGCGATTGGGACATTTTCACTGGAAAGCCGATCTAGGAGAGCGCGATGGCAAAGGACGACGAAAAGCTGCCGCCTGTGCGGCCCGTGCTCGACAACAATTATCGCGGCTGTGATCCGTACAACCGCGACTTCTTTACCTTCCGCGACCCGCGCAATCGAAAGAAGGCCAAGCTGCCGACTGGCGGACAAGCGCGCCTCGACCCCGGAGCGGAGGATGAATACTTCGGAATTGATAGCTGACCAAAGCAGGACATTTAGAGTGTCCTGCTTTGCCGACGCTGCGGACAGACGGCTAGCCTTCGGATTAACGGCGAGGCGTGACTGACAGGTGAACTATGATCGACAAACGAAAATGCGCGCTCGGCCTCGCCGCCAAGGGGTGGCGTATCATTCCGCTCGCGGCCAACAGCAAGAAGCCGCCCTATGGCGTTAGCTGGCCGGACGTTGCCACTACGGACGCCGATACGATTGCGCGCTGGTTTGAAGCTGCGCCCGACATGAATTACGGCGTAGCGCCGCGCGAGGGACAATTCATTCTCGACATTGACACCAAGGGCAAGATCAACGGGCGCAAGTCTTTCGAGGACTTGGAATTGGAGCACGGTGCCGCGCCGTTCACGTTGACGGTCGAGACGCCGAGCGGCGGCTATCATCTGTATTGGCTCGGCACTGCGCCCGTGTCGGCTGGCAAGGCGTCACTACTTGGCGGCATTGATGTGCGCGGCAATGTCGGCGGTCATGGTGGCTACGTTGTAGGCCCCGGCTGCACGATTGACGATAAGCCGTACAACATCACTGGTGACTATGGGATCGCCCCGGCTCCCGACTGGTTGCTGGCCCTGTGCGCGCAGCCGAAGCATGACGCGGTGAAGCGCCCGCCCGGTGCCGAGCTGGACACTGCGGCTGACGTGGAACGGCTCACGCGCTTCCTACAAGACCTTGTGGCCGAGGGCGACGTGGCGATTGAAGGTGCTGGCGGCGACAACCGCACCTTCAAACTCCTCGCGTACTTGCAAGACTATCTTTCCGAGGACAAGGCGCTCGAATTGCTCCGCGAGCACTGGAACCCGCATTGCGTTCCGCCGTGGTCCGATGACGAATTGGCGACCAAGGCGCGCAACGCGGGCAAGCACCGCCAGAATGACCAGGGCGCCAAGGCGACGCGACCGGCCAGTACCGTGTTCGCTGAATACAAAGCCCCTCCCGAGGAGGTACGGAAAGGACGCGGCCCTTTTGACCCGCTCGACTTGGCGGCGGCGGAAAATTCCGAGCCGCCGAGCTATTGGGATGAAGGCCGCTTGCTCATGCGTACCGAGGAGGGCTGTGTCGCCATCCTGAGCGGGCCGAAGGGCGTTCACAAGACGGGTATCATGCTGACCAGTACCATCGGCCTTGTGTTCAACAACGACAACGCGAGCACTGCCTACTTCCTCGGGGAAGCGGCCTATGACGCCGCGCGGTCCCGTATCCCCGCGATTTGCGAGCACTTCGGAAAGACGGTCGAGGACCTTGTTGCGACCGGACGCTTCGCGCTTGTGCCGACCATTCCGCAGCTACTGGACCCGCAACAGGTCACGTATGCCTGCAATGCCGTGGCGTCGATTAGGCCGAACATTGTGGTGCTCGACACCACGGCGCGTGGCCTTATCGGGCAAAAGAAAAACAACGATGAAGTCATGACCCAGGCCGCGCAGTCCGGCTACAGCTTCGCCGGACGCTTTAACGCGCTCGCCGTACTGGTCGCGCATGAAGGCAAGGATGCCGAGCGCGGGACCAAGGGCTCCTCTGACTTCGAGCAAATGGCCGACCAAGTTATCTCGGTTAAACGTCAGGGGGCGGTAGTGTACGCCACCATGAAGCACAACCGGCTTGGGCCGACCGACTATCAGGCCGCGTTCCTAATCCGGGAAAAGACGAAGCCGGGGCGCTATGACCGCGTGCCCGTTCTGGTCCCGACGAAAAATGCTGGCGAAGCCGAGGAGCGCGTGGTCGATTACCACGACAAGCTGACGGACAAGCAGCGCCGTCTGCGCCGCGCGGTGCGCGAGATACTTGACCGGCACCAAGCCTATGACCTTTCGGTGCGGATCACCAATCAGATGCTGGCCTTGGAATTGGCTGCCCACTTCCCGGACATGATGGAACCTCGCGAGGGGCAGTCGGCTCAGGAGGCGCATGAGCAAGGCATCAGCGACATCATGCACATGCTCAGGAACGCCACGCGCGGGCGCGGCAAGCGCAAGCCGATCCTCTATGGCTACTATGCCGACGCGCTGCCTCCCGGAGCCCATGCCGGACAAAAGGAAGTGCGCTATTGGATTGCGCCTCGACCGCTTGACGATGACGAAAGCAACGTGGTGCAATTCCCTGGCAGCGGCGAGGAGGATTGAATTGTAGCTTGGGCTGTAGCGCCTCAGGGCATGGCGTCAGAAGTGCCAATAAATCGGCCTCTTTTGCGCCTGTTTGCCGTCCTCCCTCTCCGCCATACCATATTGAAATACCTAATAATTATCTGTCTAATTCTCCAAACCCCCGGCTAGGCCCCCCTCTTTGCTCCTTGCCGAACCGTAGATCATTCTTACGGTCTCCGCTGAACGTCCGGTTGGATTGCTAATTTATAACTGATGTCTCAGTCATTGTTGTTGCCGGCTAGATTGCGCCGCAGGTGCTCGTGGCCGATCGGGTCTAACCGTATTGTAGAGACGCCGGTTCCCGACACCATTTGGGTTTCAACGTGTAGAAGATGTCGCCGTTGGACAGCGCATCCCGCAGTTTGCCATTCACGCTTTCGATATCCGCAAGGCAAAGAGAGATCGCATAGGGCCGAGGTCAAATTGGTGGGTCCGTACCCAAACGGATAACCCACCGACAAATCAAGCCGCGAGTGGTTGCGACTGCTCACCGCGGCCGACGAGTCAACGCCGAAAGCGACTTACTGCGTTCGTGAAAATATAAGTCAGCCTACAGAGGCACGTTGTTATTTTAATCGGCGCAACCTAAAGTTCAGTGGGGATTTTTGGGGCGCTAAAATGCAGCCGGACATTCGAGATTATAAGACGTACCCCCGCATGACGCGGTGGTTCAATCCAATTCTTCTTATTAAGCTCTTGTGGAATGTGATCGTATCGGGCGTTTTCGGCCAGTATGCCGACCGCCGGTTGATGATCGCTGCATTAGACACGTGCCCGGCAAGCGACATCGTCAGGCGCGCCGCGGATGCCAAGCTTACGGTCGGTACTGATGGCGCCGTCTGGTTCGACTTTGTCGCTGACCTAGGCGACGGTTTTGACGCTACCTACGCGGTTGCAACGCTCGTTGCGGCTCCATTTTTAACCGTCGGCGGCACGACGTTACCGCGCGGGCAAGCACTAATTTTCGGCGGAGACGAAGTTTATCCTGCCGCAACGGCGGACGCCTACCGCCACCAGATGGGCGATCCTTACAAGTTTGCTCTCCCTGACCCCGATCCAACGTCGGAATCCGGCATTCCAGTCTACGCGGTGCCGGGCAATCATGACTGGTATGACGGGCTCGTGAACTTTTTGGCTTTCTTCGGTAGGCACAAGTCTTGGCACATGGGCGCGTGGCGTACGAGTCAACGTCGGAGCTACTTTGCTCTGCAGATTTCGGATGGCTGGTGGCTGTGGTGCACTGACATTCAGCTTGCGGATGATATGGATCAACCGCAGGCCGACTATTTCAAAACAATTGCTGAGGGCATGCCCGAGGGCGCAAGGATTATCCTGTGCAGCGCCGAGCCAGGTTGGCTTTACACCACAACGAACCGCAAATCGTTCGAGATCGTCGACTACGCCGTTCAAATTGCGCGCAGCTTCGGTCGGGGCTTATCCGTCCCCATTTTACTTTCCGGCGACACACATCACTACAGCCGTTATGCGTCAGAAAACGGATTGCAATTTATCACATCAGGTGGCGGTGGTGCATTCTTGCATCCCACACACCAGTTGCCTGATGAGATCACTTTCAACTGGCTCGATAGGCCGACCAAGGTCTCGCTTAAACGTAACCCTTCAACCAACGAACCCACCGAAAACGTCGCTTGCTATCCTACTCGCGAGCGGAGTCGTGCGCTGCTGTGGCGGAATTTGTGGTTTCCTCTAACCAACTGGGATTTCGCGGTCGGATTGGGCGTCTTTTATTGGCTTTTCTCTATCGGGCTAACCCTACGGTCCAGCATCGATTTGTACCTCATAACCGCAGCGATTTTTATCTGGGTTTTTGTCGGATACACTCGCAGGCAAGAGAAGAGCGACGTTCTCGCGGTCTATGCCTCAGGAATTCTGCAAGGGCTAGCACACACCTACGCTTTGGTGGCGCTCACAAATTATGCAATGACCCTAAACGCCGGGTACTTCGCGAACGGTAGCCCTTGGGACGTCTGGCTGTGGTTGTTGGCCCTTGGCTGCGAGGTGGGCGTTCCGGGCGGCTTTATCGGCGCTGCAATCTTCGGCGTAAACCTTTTAATCACCTGTCATCTCTTCCGGCTCAACACCAACGACGCATTCAGCGCGCTACGACTGGAAACTTACAAAAACTTTCTCCGCATCAAAATCGTCGGCGATACGGTGACGATATATCCAATCGGCCTCGACAACGTGCCAAAGCGAAGCGACTGGAGAGCCAATCCGTCAAAAGATGGACCGAAATTCGTGCCTTCCTCTCCGCTCAGATATCGTCTTATCGAACAACCGATTGTGTGGCAGGTTCGAAAATGAGTGCAAGTTCTGCCCAACCGGCATCGCCTCAAGCAAGCATCGCACGACCCGGAACCCGGCTCCGAAAAGAGTTTTTTGTCAGCACTTTCGTGATTGTTCTTACCGTGCTGGTAGGAACCGTCTGTATATTCGCCCTCGCCTCCACGCTGACTCAATCAAGAATACTCAGTCTGTCATTCGACGGGGTCCCGGCGAGCATTTGGAAGCTGGATTCAGTTCGACAAGACTGGAGCGCTCTGAGAAAGCAGATTGCCGATCAAACCGAGGCTTTGAAAGCAGCAAATTCCGCAAACCTGATGCTGGAAGATCGCGGTACAAAAGCAGCGCAAGGATTAAATTGGGCGAAAGAGCAACTGAAGGATACGCTTTACGAAGTATCCGCGTCACTCTCCGGCATCGATAATGATCTTAGCGATTTCTTGAGCGGATCTGCAGATTATGGGGCAAAAGTTGCCCGGCTGAAAGCATCGAACGCGCGTCTGCGTAATGGCCAAGCCAGTCTGGCAGGTGTACTGGATCAGTTTGATAAAATTAGCGGCGCGTATGCTATCGCCAAAACTGAGTATGATGAGTACGACGCAGAAAGCAAAGGTCTTAATCAAAAGATCACTTCTCTTGCGAGTGGCATAAAATCGATCCAAGACAGCATCGACGTTGTTTTCTCAAAGATTACGAAAAACGTTGACGCTCCCACCCGCGCACGCATTGAAAACGCACTTTACGAACTAAATCCCACGTCAACTTGGTTTAGTAAAGCAATAAGCTGGTTCGTTATTTTGCAACCCGACGTGCTTTCCTTGATTCTCGTTGTTTTGATGGGCGTGCTCGGCAGCTCGATGCAAATCCTTCATTCGCTTTTTCGTGGCGACGGCATTCAAAGCTTTGGTGATTACGTACTGCGTCTCAGCGTTGGTGCCATTACCGCTCTTGTCATCTTTATTGTAGCTAAGGCGGGAGTCCCCATTATCGCTGATGCATCTCGTCTTAACGGCGATGCCCCGATCAACCCCTATTTTGTTTCGTTTGTTGCGATAATCTCCGGTCTGATGTCTGAGCAAGCGATTGTAACCGTACAAAATCAAGGCCAGCGGTTTTTTGCAAATGGTACTAGCGAACCAGACCGTTGGGCCCGACAAGATTTGAATCCAGACCTTGCTGCACAAAATCTCGACGTGCCAACTCTCGCCCGGTACCTAACCATTTCGAATGAAGCCGCAGAAGCTATTCTCAAGGGCAGTCAAAGGGCCACCAGTGAGCAGCAAAAGATTGTTGCCATCTATCTGCGGAAGAGCGTTCGAGATTTGTTTAGCGACCTTCCCCAACGTTGAAGGCGGTCTACAGACAATGTTGCGCATTATAACCCTACTCACCGTTTTGACGCTTGGCGCCTCACAGGCCTGTGCAGCGGGACTCGGAGGGAAGTTTTCGCCATTAGAAGCGATGCATCAAACTCCCTACGGCTCTCTCTTCTTCATCGAAGATACGGCGAACGATTTTGACATTCGACGGGGGGCAATATTTGTCTTGATCCAAGGCGATGGCAATTTGCGGCTACCAACGCAATCTCAAGGCTATTGCTTTGCTTTCAATCATTATACAATCACCGACAGGTCGAAGCTGTCGAAGACGTATCGAGCTCGAATCCGTAAAACACTTGCAAACGGTAAAATCAAATCTGAAAATTTCTCAGCTGAATTTATTCCGACACCGATCATCACCTCTCCGGCTGTGCCAAATCTCTGTATTAACGGCGTAAGCGGGGTGACACTTATCCAAATTGAATTCAACTCGGAGGCGGGTCCTGCCTTTTCCAGAACTATAGCTTTTTCCCTAGTTGAGTAAGCGGTCGGCGATTAATCGGCAGCCGCAATCTATGTTAGTTCAATCGAGAAGCGCGGCCTTAGGTAGCAAATTCACCAAGTATGACGCGGCGATCCTAGTCTATCGGCGGCGCTTTGGCTGCATGAAGCCCGCCCACACTGAAACCTTTGCAGGCTAGTGCAGGTATATCGCTATGCCCGCAGCAAGTACTAGTACCGCTACATTGATGCTGCAAAAGCCAGCCAGCCAACCCATCACTGCTTGTAAACGAGACGCATGAGGCGGGGCCTGTTTTGCCCGCCGTATAACTTTGATCCCTATAGCGCCCACAATGAGTGCTGCAATAATCCAGACCCACCAAGGTGCGGGTGTTGCCCCCTTTAAGGCCTCACTAAAAAACATCAATACCGAGGCAAACAAAAACCAGCTTAGACCAAACAGGAATCCACGCTTCATGGCGTTGCATCCGCTATGACCGGTCAGAATCTTCGTTTTCTGGGGTAATACATCCAAGCGATGCCGAGGGCGATTGTTGCAATGGTGCCGCATAAAACAGCACCTATATCGTCATATGAGTAGCCAAGTAACTTGAGTGTCAGCGCAACCACTATAAGCGGCGCAAAGATTGTCCATCTTCCAGAAAACATCGTGAGGAGCCCACCGCTCAGGTTACAGACGGACGATTTATAGCTCGCCGTTTTGTCGATTTAAAGCGGTTGGTTGTAAAGCGACAGGCCGATCCATTCGGCCTATGGATTTAAGGCAGGTCTACGCCGCAAATTTGCGCCGGTTTCGGCACGAAAAGGGCCTTTCCCAGGAGGAGTTGGCTTACGAAGCTGACGTGGATCGCACGTACATCAGTAAATTGGAGACGGGCGCAACTTATGTCGGCTTGGAAATACTCGGGAAAATTGCTGATGTTCTTGGGGTCGACCCGTCAGTTTTCCTTGTCCCGCATAAACGTGGACCTCGCGGGAAATAAGCCGGGGCGGTTATAGATTCGGGTATCCGCTAGCTCATTGATGCCCTTTAGTCGCCATTGTGGTGGCCCAGGATTTGCGAGGCGCAGTTTAGAAGCCCAGAGAGCAAATTCAGAGCCTGTAGGCTGGTAGGGGGTGCTCCCGTCCAGAAAACTGCTCTACGGGCTTCCTTGGGCTTTGGATGACTCGTTGAGTTCGTCCCGGGGCCTGATCGTGCTCGGACCCCCTTTAGGGGCTATAGAACCCCCCGACTCTTCCTGATCGGAAAAGCGGGTGTTTGAGGTAGAGAGAATCCGGCACGTCAGAGCTCAGACCGGGATTTCGGCAAAACACCACGTCGGCGTAGTTATGCCGACTGCCCTGACGTATTCGGTGACGTAGCTCGGTTGCGTCTCGATGGGTACGACATCGAGGTTGGTCAAGGCACTCTGAGAGACATAGCTGACCAACGTGCAGATTCATGTCCGACATAACTCAGGCTGGCGCTGCTATCAGTCTCGACGCATGGACGTGAGCGTCGTGCACTTCCTTGCCTTTTGCTAGCCCGAGCCTCTGATATGGCTAGCTTTTTCGTTAGGGGTGAGGGGTCTGAGGTACTTATTACGGCCTGGGCTGCTTAGGCCAAGCGAGCGAAACCGGAATGCGCAACACTGACAGCGGGACAATGTCGGTAAAACGTACAGTTTTTGTCGTGACGAAATTCTGCATATCGATTTTCGAGAGAAGGTGCCTGATCCGAACAGGAATTCGCGCGCGATATCGATCATGAATCGGATGAGTTCGGCCGCGTGCTGCGTTGGAAATAAGACGCTTATTGAGGTGGTTGATCCGGTCCCGATTGACAGCGCGGCGGACACATTTTTCGACCCAAGCCTGCTTAAGAATCCGAAGCCGAAAATTCCGATCTGCCAGAATTGCAGGGTTGAGAGCCGCAAGCAGAGAGGGATCGGCGAGCCCAGCGCGTTTGACCGAGGCAGCATTGAGAAAGCGAAGCTCGACACGAAGGACATCATCCTTCTTGCGATATTGCGCCACGTTCCGACCACGACATTTCATGGCCCAGTAAGTCGTCGTGTCAATACGGACCTTGATAGCCCGGCGTGCGCGCCATTTCAGAATCAGGTGCTCATCGATCAATGTTGCCAACTTCTCCGAGACATCGGGCGCCGAATGGAAATCGAAAGCCAAGTCGCACCGGCGGATGCATCCCGAAGGAAAATCCCGCAAGACTGCGCCGACCTCCTCAAGTGCTGCCTTTGTTGGTCGGTTTAGGACAATACGAACACCTTGCCGCATTCCAGTTTTGTCGCGGCAATCTTTAATCGCAATCCGCCTTCCTTGGGCCGCCTGCAGGCGAATTCGCACTCCCTTCGGCGGCCTGTGATAGAAAATTTCCACCGTATCCAGACTTGCGCGTACTTCAACATCTTCAAGCAGTGACGCGGCGTTCTCCGCAGTGATGTTCATCGGGAAATTCTCGATTAGAGCCAATGCGAATTCCATTCGCGGCGCTCGATGAGGTTTGCCTGCCAGTCAGAAATGTCACTTTCGAGCCACCCAACCTGCCCCTCGCCAAGCTTCAGCGGGTAAGGAAATTCGCGATACTTGATCAATTCGCGAATCTGGTGGGACCGCAATCCGGTGTAGCTCTGAATTTCGGCAAGATGGATGATCTTGTGAGGGCGCAT
>Ga0097683_1001834_pt1 | contig 23226 bp, 20 predicted proteins | sample ThiBio_1000_plan_2_FD_72846 | JGI IMG/M metagenome (GOLD analysis project Ga0097683, IMG submission 72846) | Wastewater bioreactor microbial communities from Cape Town, South Africa - Thiocy_cont_1000_plan - 1398105538256 (version 2) (version 2) ...
GGATGTGAGTTTTCCAAAGCAGTCGCGCTTTCCCTCGATCGGCGCATTGAACTATGTACGTACGGGGGTTGCGCCGGATGACCTTGCCGTCCCACTTTCCCGGCAGAAGGGCACGCCATGGCGAAGCCTGAGTCTGACGCCGGCTTCCGGCTCTGGACAGGCGACGCAAAAGGGCCGTTATCCGGACTGGGCGATGCTGGATTTGTTCACGGTACCATTCCTGCCGCAGCTTCCGTTTCGGGTGGGTGAAGCGGCCACGCCGAAGCGGCATCTGACATTCGGCGGGGCGACGGAGGGCAAGATCAACATCAACAACCCGGCGGTGCCGTTCCCATTTTCGCAGACGTTGAGCCAGACCGAGCGTGACCAGTTTCCCAAACGCACGGCTCCGGTGGAGGCGCTCTTTCACAATGTGCGGGTCAACCAGGGTTACAACGCAGCCGACGAGCCTCAGTATGCAACCCTGAGCGACTCGCAAGTCAATGCGCTCGTCGCGGCGATTCAAAACCGGGTGGCGGCAGATGGTCCTTTTGTCCTGCCTGGCCAGGTGGCTGATTTGAGCGAGATCGATGCCTATACCTACAAGGGAGTGGCGGCGGAGGCTCAATCGCGCAATGACCTGCTCAGGCAGGTGATTGGTGCGACCACCACGCAAAGCAATGTCTTTTCCATCTGGGTCGTGGCGAGGTCGGTGAAGAAGAAGGCCGCCAATACCAGCTACGGAGAATTTGAACCGGGAGATATCGTCACCGCCGAGGTGCGTCGTCGGTATGTCGTCGAGCGGTTCATCGATCTTGGAGCGGATGGTGTACCCGGAAACGCCAGCAACCCGGGGCCCGATGGAGTCATCGGTACGGAAGACGATCCGGTGGATGCCAAATATCACCCGGCGATGAAGCCGCCATTTCCCTACCTTTGGCGGATCGTCAGCATGGAGGAAATCCAGCGTTAGTAATCATGCAAACCTCGACTCGAAAATTCATCGCCATCGCGCTGTCGGCATTGTTCGTCATGACGGCAAAATCCGCGGAAGAAAAGCAGGACCAGCCCAAGGTGGAGGTGGTCGCATCGGGATGGAGTGTCGATGGCCAGCTGGTACTGGGCGTAAAAATCACCGCTGCGAAATCCCGGCCTCTGGAGCTTGGAAAGGCGGCGAAGTCGTCCGACCAGACGGTCTCTCTTTTCACCACCAAGGAAAGCTGGCTGAAAGATGTCCGTACGGGAGGCAGGATTCCCGCGAGTCGCCGCTTTCCCAACAAGCCAAACTATGGATGGATCAAGAGTGCCGAGACGATCGCGCCGGGTGACAGTCGCGAGTTTACAGCGGCATTTCCCGCGCCACCGCTGCCGCCGGTGGTGAACGGCAAACGCCAGGATTACCAGCTCGAACTCCACCTGCCGGGCGAGCTGCCCCCGGTCACGTTTCGTGTTCCAGTGCCAGCGGAGCTGTCGAGATCTCCATGAACCCAGGCAGGCCGCTGCCTGTGCCTGCCCGGGTCTCTCATGGGAGATGAACGTCAGGCTTTTTCGGCGGTGACCGGATTGGTCAGTCGGCCGATATGATCGATCTCGATGGTGATCTCGTCGCCAGGCTTCAGCCAGCGCGGTGGCTTGGCGGCCATGCCGACGCCGTGGGGCGTGCCGGTAAGGATCACGGTGCCGGGCAGGAGCGTGGTGCTGCCGCTGAGGAATTCGATGAGAGTCGGCACGTCAAAGATCATGTCATTCGTGTTCCAATCCTGCACGGTTTCGCCATTGAGGATCGTCCGTATCCCGAGCTGGTTGGGGTCGGGAATGTCGTCCGTCGTGACCAGCACGGGGCCGAGCGGGCAGAACGTGTCGAAGAATTTTCCGCGGCACCACTGGCCGCCGCCCATCTTGAGCTGCCAGTCTCGTGCGCTCACGTCGTTGGCACAGGTGTACCCGAGGACATAATCGAGGGCGTCCTCCTTGCGCACATTTTTGCAGGGACGACCGATCACGACGGCGAGTTCGCACTCGTAGTCGACTTCCCGGCTCGCCATCTTTGTCGGGATCTCGATTGGATCCCCGGGGTGTTGCAGGGTGTTGATTCCCTTCACGAAGAGGATCGGCATCTGAGGTGCCTTGGCTCCGCTTTCCGCGGCGTGGTGGCGATAGTTCAGCCCGATGCAAAGGATCGCCGTGGGCTCCAGCGGAGCGAGCAGTTTGACGATGGCCTCCTGGGTCCCGGTCGGGGTGAGACCGGAGTACAGATCGCCCGAGAGGCGCTCGGCCTGTCCGGATGCAAGGAGCCTGCCGAAGTGTATCTGGTGGTCGGAAGTTTGGTAGCGGATGATTTTCATGGGATAAAAAGGGCGCGCTGGGGATTGTCGCGGCAAAGAGCCATCACCTGGGTTTCCGAAAGACCCAGCTCGCCAGTGAGCTTCTGCGAGACATAGGGGAGGCTGGCGGCTGAGCCGACGAGATGGCTGCCACCAGGAGCGCGAGCGGCCAGGTCGGGTCCGACTTCGATATCCCACCGGCCGAGAGTGTAACGGCCAGGCCCGAGCCCTGCGGCTGCCATGGCGTCGGTGGTCACGATGGATCTCTCCAGCCCGGCGAGATCGAGGTAGTTCTTTAGGACAAATGTGGGGATGTGCACGCCATCGGCGATGAAGCAGAGAGTGAGCTGATCTCTGAGAAACAAAGCACGCTGAATGATATTGTCATGCCGGGGGAGTTGCGCCGGGCAGGCGTTGCCGAGATGGGTGAAAAGATTCAGCCCGTGGCGGATGGCGCTCCGGAGCTCCTCCAGGGTGGCATCGGTGTGGCCTGCGGAGACGGCGACGCCCTGGTCGCGAAGGAATCGGATGGTTGATCCCGAGGGATCTTGCTCCGGTGCCAGCGTCACGAGGCGCACATGACCGCGGCCTGCTTGCAGGAGTTCACGCATGAGGCCCGTGTCTGCCGGGAGAATGGCGTCTTCCGGATGAGCGCCGCGGAAGCCCGCCAGCGCAGAGATGAAGGGCCCCTCGATGTGGATGCCCGCGATGACCTCGTCGGTCAGGGAGTTCTCCGCCTTTAGCCGGGCGATGGTCTCGATCCTTCGCGTCATGGTGTCCGGCTTATCCGTGATGATCGTGGCGAGGATCTTACGGGTGCCATCGCGGCGGAGCCGCCCGCATGCATGCATGAGGTCGACCCGAGACAATCCGTCCTGGTTGAAGTCAACCCCGGCGTACCCGTTGACCTGGATGTCGAAAAAATCCATGCCTTACTTGAGCAGCGAGGCCGAGGGCGGGTCCAGATACAGGGTGGTGCCGACGTGCGTCTGCAGGATGGAAGCCGGAACGTCGGGGCTGATCGGGCGTTCCAGCGTATTGCGGACGGCCTCGGCTTTGCGGAGGTCGGGTACGGTGAGAATGATGGATCGTGACTTGAGGATCTGGCGGATCGACATCGAGATGGCCTGCCGTGGGACGGCATCGAGAGAGGAAAACCAGCCCTCGCCGAGCTGTTGGCGACGACAGGCCTCGTCGAGATTCACCACCAGATAAGGGCGGCTGGTCTGGAAATCAGCCGGAGGATCGTTGAAGGCGAGATGGCCGTTTTCTCCGATGCCGGCAAAACAGACGTCGATGGGATGCCCGGTGATCAGGGCTGCCAGCCGGTCGCACTCTGCCTCGGGATCGCTCTCTCCATTGATATAATGAAACTGGTTCGGAGGATTGGGCAGGAGCCGGTGAAAGCGTTCCCAGAGATACTGGCGGAAGGAGGCGGGATGCGTGATGGGGAGGCCGACGTATTCATCAAGGTGAAAGACAGTAACCCTGTTCCAGGGAAGCTCCTCTCCGACGAGCGTCTGAAGCATCTCAAACTGCGATGCCCCGGTTGCAACAATGATATTGGCTCTTCCGCGCTCCGCGATGGCCTCACGGATCAGCACGGCTCCGTGGCGGGCTGCGGAAGCTCCGGAAATTTTCTTGTTGGAACTGATGACGGTTCGAATGGACATGACTTTAGTAAACTGCGCGTCCACCGCTGAGATCGAAGGTGAACCCTGTGGTGAAACTGTTGGCGGGAGAAACGATGAACGCGGCGGTGTCGGCAAACTCCTCCATCGTGCCGCAGCGCTTCATGGGGATCTTGTCCGTCATGTAGGAGACCTGGGCCGAGGGCATGGCATCGACGAGGGCGGTCTGGATCACTGCTGGAGCGAGCGCGTTGACGGTGATCCCGGTCTCGGCGTACTCCTTGCCCATCGACTTGGTCATGCCGATGACGGCTGCCTTGGAGGTGGAGTAGGCGACCATGCCGGCGTTGCCCTCCTTGCCGGCGATCGAGGAGATATTCAGGATGCGCCCGTAGCTGGCGGATAGCATCACGGGGAGCACGGCCTGACAGCAGAGAAATGTGCCGCGGGTGTTGAGACTCAAGACGCGGTCAAAGTCGTCGACGGGGACTTCGTGGGACTTCAGGCTGGTCTTCCCGGTGATGCCAGCGGAATTGACCAGGATCTCGATGGAACCTCGTTTTTGACGCACTGCTTCCACCGCGGAGCGGATTTGTTCGCCCTGGGTCACATCTACGACGTGCCAGTCGGCGGATTCCCCGAGTTCGGCTGATGTTTCGCGGAGCCTGGTCTCGTTAAGATCGAACAAGGAGACGAATACTCCCTGCTGGACGAGCTTGCGGGCGAGCGCCTTGCCCAATCCATCGGCGCCCCCGGTGATGATGGCCGTCTGATTGCTTGATGAGTTGAAACGAGTCATGATGAAAATTCCCGGCGCTTCCAGGTGGCGAATTCCTCAAGGAATCCGGCAACCGCCGATGCGAGGAGCGTGAAAAGCTGTCTTCCCTTGTCCTCCGTTGCCAGCTCTGGAGAGCCGAGCGCTCCTGTCTGGGAGAGCTGGTCAAAGGTTTGGGAGACCACGACGCGCGAAGGCGTGTAGCCGAGAGGATCGTAATATTGGGAGCCGATGCCCTCTGTCTCTCCGGTGGCGTTATTCCGCACCCAGTCGGCGCGGATCGCGAGCATGAGGGACGTCTCGTACTCGCAGGCATGAGAGAGGCGGGGGGTTGCCATGAATGTCTGGGCGGCAAGCTCCGGGGCGGCGAGATTCCAATAGCTGGCTGCCGCGATCCAGGGTTCGCTCGCGCCCTTGTGCTTGAGGTTGAGCCGATACAGAGCCTCCGCAAAGGGTGTTTGATTGCCACCATGGCAGTTCAGAAAGAAAATTCGCCGAAACCCGGCGGCAATCAATGAGTCGGCCATATCGACCAGGACCCGCGTATAGGTTTCGCTGCTGATGCTGACGGTGCCGGGGAAGCCCAGGTGATGATGCGATGAGCCGCACCAGAGCGTGGGCAGCAGGACGATCGTTTCCGGAAGGAGCGCTTCGATCCTGCGGCCGAGTTCGTCGGCGATGGCTGCGTCTGTGATGACGGGCAGATGGTTGCCATGTTGCTCCAGTGCAGCGATCGGGATGACGGCGATGTGCGTCTGCGCGATCCGGCCAATCTCGGGCGACGTGAGGTCGGCGTACTTCATTGCGGTATGCGCACGATGCAGTCGATTTCCACATCGATCTCGAGCAACTGCGCGCCGATGGTTGTCCGGGTTGGGCGATGTGTGCCAAAGAAGTCGGCATAGACTGCATTCATCGCGGCGAATGTCTGTTTATCCAGGGGCTGGAGGTAAACCCGGCAGCTGACGACATCGGAGATATCTGCTCCGCAATGCTCGATGACGCGTCGGACGCACTCGAGGGTGAGTTGCGTCTGCTCGGTGATCGAGCCTCGGACGAATCCACCGGTCCTCGGGCTGAACGGTCCCTGTCCCGAGACGTGGAGCAGACGCCCCTCCGAGATGATGCCGGCGGAGAATGGTCCGCGGGGTTTAGGCAGCCCAGGGATTTCGGAAAGGATTTCGAGAGACGAAGGCACGGGCGTCGGAGGTTAGGGTTGTGAAAGCTCGGCGCGGGCTTGTTCCAGACGATCGAAGAACCCGAGATCGATCAGCTCCTTGTGGAGGACGGTGGCCGCGTTTTCGTTGATCGCCCGCAAGGGCAGCCGCATCGGTCCGCAGTCAAAACCGCAGAATCTCATGGTCGTTCGGATGGCGCTCAGCCCGCCGCAGCGGATCATGATCTCGATGGCGCTCGTGCAAAGGGCCTGCCATTCCTCAGCCTCGGCGGCGCGGCCGAGGGAATGGAGCCGCGCGGTCTTGTGATAGAGAGGAGCGGCGAAGTTGTAGGTGCTGCCTACGGCGCTCTTGGCCCCCAGCGACAGACCGGTGAGCAGGAGTTCATCGCGACCAAAGAAGATCTCGTAACGGCCCCCGGCCAGACGAAGGCACTCGGAGTAATCATCGAGATCCTCGTGGGTGAACTTGATGCCGGCGAAGGACGGAATGGCGCGGGCCATCTCGGGGAGAAGGCTGCCGGCCTTTGTCCGGATGCGGCTCATGGATGGCATGTGATAGTAATAAAACGGTGTCGCGGGAGCGGCCTCGGCTATTGCCTGGCAGCAGTCCACCCAGGCGGCGGGGGAGGAGGGCTCGAAGAAGACGGAGCCGATGGAGGCAATACCGTGCGCTCCGATCGACCGAGCATGATCCGCCAGCAGCCTGGCCTCTGCGAGGCTGGTATGGCCGACGTGCACGATGACACTGAGGCTCTGTCCGGCGGCAGCCAGCCATGTTTCGGCCAGTTGCATGCGTTCCTCCCGGGTAAGGGACATTCCCTCGCCCGATGTGCCTCCGATGAAGACTCCGGCCACTCCGGAAGCGGAGAGGCGCGCGGCGTATTCTCCGAGCGATTCGAAATGTACCGAACCATCCGGCAGGAGCGGCGTGAAGGGAGCCGCGATCAGCCGGGGGCGATCTATGCTTGGGGTCTTGGGGGCTGGAGGGCAGGAGGTGGCGGTCATGAACAGGTGAGTTGGATGGCGGGAATGATTGGAAATGGGGATGGCGAGGCGCCGCGAACAAGTTGCTCGATCAGTCGCGACATGATCCGGTTGGTCTCGAGTGCCTGCTCCGCCGAGCAGATCGGGCTGGGAAGGCCGTCGCAGAAGTCTTGAAAAGCCTCCCACTGGGCGAGGTAGAGAGCATCCCGTTCAAATGCGAACGAGAGGTCCTCCATGGCGCCGTCGGTTATTCGGTGGCGGGTAAAGGAGCCACTGTTAAGCTCGAGACGGATGTTGAACCTGGTGGTGGCTAATTCCAGGCAGTGAATCTCCGGCTTGCCTGTGTAGCTGAGATGCAGCTCGGCCTGAAAAGCTGGATAGGAAAAGAGAGCGCTGAAAACCAGGGGATTGGCTGAGTATCCTGAAATCGTTCCCGCTGTGCCTTGGGCGTGCATTTGCGCGGGAGAGGCACCGAGCAGATGATGAAGGAGATCGAGGCCATGGCTGTAGTCCATCAGCAGAGCCCCGGGGAGATGCTCCTGGTAGCGGGAACGGGAGTTTTCCAGCGTTACCAGCGAGTCCACCCGATAGCGGACACTGAGGAGGGCTCCAGCTTCACCGCTTTGCAGCATGGCGCGGAGGCGCACCACGGAGGGATGAAAACGCAGGTGAAAACCGATGGCGAGCGGAGAGCTCGTTTCCCGTGCACAGGCTGTCATGCGAGAGGCTTCATCGAGACGATGACTCATGGGCTTTTCACAAAGCACCCGACAGCCGTTTTTCAGCGCGAGGCAGGTCATCTCCGCGTGCGCCTGATGGGGCGTCGCGATGAGGACATAGTCAGGATGGGAGTCAATCGCCGCGGAGTAGTCGCTCCACTGCGGGGCATCCGGGAGAAGGGTGCGCGCTTCGCGAAGCCCTTCCTCGCGGGAATCACAGACCTCCACTTGCAGGCCGGGAAGGGTGGAGTACAGCCGGGCGTGACGCAGGCCGATCGAGCCCATGCCGGCAATGATCAAACGCTTGGAGTTCATCGGAAGGCAAGGAAGCCGCCATCGACCGCGAGTGTCTGGCCGGTAACGTAGCGGGAGGCGTCGGAGGCGAGGAAAACGATGGCGCCTTTCAGGTCTGCGGAAAAATCGCCCATGCGGCCGAGCATGGTATGGCTGGAGTAGCGACGCACAAACTCGGGCGGATGGGTGGGTCGCTGAAATCCGCCGGGCAGCAGGGCGTTGACACGGATCTGGTGGCTGCCCACCTGGGCGGCGAGATCGACGGTCAGCCCGATCACTCCGGCCTTGGCGGCGGTGTAGTCCACGGTGTTGGGCACGAGGTCGGGAGAGTCGGCGTAAACGGAGCGATCCCGGCCGATCAGCGAAGAGATCGAGCTCATGTTGATGATGGAGCCGGAGTGCTGCTGCTTCATGAGCGGCAGAGCAGCGCGACAGCAGAGAAAGGTGCTCGTGAGATTCTGCCGGATCGTGCAGTCCCAATGAGCGAGCGGCTGTTCCTCCGGATGGTGGTAGGCATAGGCGGACTCCGCCAGTGTCGTGCCACGGCCGCTGGCGTTGTTGATGAGGATGTCGAGTCGTCCGTGACGTTCTGACAGCGACCGGAAGGTGGCGGAGACGGAGTCCTCGCTGGCCACATCGAGGGCGACTCCCTCGACAGCCTGCCCGGTTGCGGCGGAGAGAGTGGCGGCGGCCTTTTCCGCGCGAGCCTTGTCGCGGGACGTGATGATGACGGTCGCTCCCGCTTCGGAAAGGGCCTCGGCCGAGTAGTAGCCCAGGTGCTCCGTGGCTCCAGTGATCAGCGCCACACGGCCCCGGAGGGAGAAGAGGTTGGTGACATGCATGCTGCCGCCATTTCGGATGAGAAGCATGGCCGGAGCGATCTGAAAGCACTTGTTAGTAGTGTTTACAAGTCGTGGGCTGTCGGGTTTTCTTACTTCGGGAATGACATGGTCTCCTTGGAAAACCGGGACCTAAAGTTGCGGGATGAAGGTTTTTCTCATGACCGACATCGAGGGTGTCGCGGGAGTCTCATCGCACGCCCTGCACTCCTACCCGGAGGGAAAGTATCATGAAGAGGCCAAACGTCGCCTGACCGGAGAGGTCAACGCCGCCGTGGAGGGATTGCTGGAGGGCGGAGCGTCGGAAGTTCTCGTGGCCGATGGGCATGGGCCGGGAGGGATCTGTTTTGATCATCTGCACGAGAAAGCCCTCCTCCTGCATGGGCGCCCGATTACGCGAGAGCAGTTGCTGGGGCCGGTGTGGGACTGTGACGTGGTTGCGATCGTAGGCCAGCATGCGCGGAGCGGCGTGGCGCACGGTAATCAGAACCACACCTTCGACAGCCGGGCCATCGATCGCATGACGCTGAATGGCCGGGAAATCGGCGAAACCTATTACCTCGCCGCCTGGGCGGGATTGAAGGGTATCCCGGTTGTCTTCCTGAGCGGAGATGCGGCGGCCTGTGAGGAAGCCGAGGCCGACATCCCCGGGATCGTGACAGCAACCGTCAAATGGGGACAGGGAGCAAACAGCGAGATCTGCCTGTCGGGACGGGCTTCACAGAGCCTCATTCGCAGCAGGATCCGGGAAGCCATGGAAATCCATCGCCTCAGCCCGGTCGCGCCGGTCGGGATGGAGGGGCCATATGAACTGTGCATCCGCTGGTTTTCCACTCAGGCCGCCGATGAGGCGGAGTCGGTGTCGGGTTGTGATCGTCTCGATGGCAAGACCACCTGCTATCGGTCTGCCCGCCTCCTGGACGCCCTCAAGCGCCTGCATCGCCCCGAGACCCTCGGGGATACTCTCAAAACCTAGCAAAATTATGATCATTGGAGTCCCTAAAGAAATCAAGGAACAGGAGCATCGCGTCGGGCTTTTGCCTGCAGGGGTGCAGAAGCTAAGCCGCAGCGGGCATCAGGTGCTGGTCGAGACCGGCGTGGGTGCGGGCTGCGGATATTCCGACGCGGAGTATGCTGCGGCGGGTGCTGAGATCGTCGACAGCCATGAGGCGGTCTTTGCGCGCGCCGACCTGGTCGTCAAGGTCAAGGAGCCTCTCCCTGCCGAGTATGGGCTGCTCCGACAGGGGCAAATCCTTTTCACCTATCTGCATCTCGCTGCCAGTCGCGGACTTACCGAGGCGCTGCGGCGATCAGGTTGCACTGCGGTCGCCTATGAAACGATCGAGGTAAACCGGCGTCTTCCGCTGCTGGAGCCGATGAGTGAGATCGCGGGACGGATGTCCGTTATCGTTGGCGGTTATTATCTGGCGAAGCACAACGGAGGGAAGGGTGTCCTGCTGGGCGGAGTCCCCGGGGTGTTGCCGGGCAAGGTGGTGGTCCTGGGCGGTGGAACGTCGGGAATCAATGCCGCCCGGATGGCCGCGGGACTCGGCGCGGATGTGACGATCCTCGAAGTCGATCTCGAGAGGATGCGGTTCCTCGATATTACGATGCAGACCACGAACACGCTATACTCCACCGAAGCCAATCTGCTGGAGCTGCTTCCCGAGACGGACCTGCTGATCGGGGCCGTGCTCGTGCCCGGAGCGCGCGCACCGAAGTTGATCAGCCGGGAGATGCTTTCGCTGATGAAGCCAGGCAGCGTGCTGGTGGATATCGCGATCGACCAGGGAGGCTGCGCGGAAACCTCCCGCCCGACGACGCACAACGAGCCCGTCTATGAGGTGGAGGGGGTGATCCACTATTGCGTGGCTAATATGCCGGGAGCCTATGCCCGGACTGCCGCGCAGGCTTTGAACAATGCCACCTTCCGCTATCTGGAACTGATCGCGAACAACGGTCTGGAAAATGCCTGCCGGATCAATCCCGCCTTGCATGGCGGGATCAATGTCATGAATGGTCATGTCACCGTGGCGGCGGTTGCCGAGGCGCATGATATGCCGTTTTCCCTGCCTGCCCTCGGCGAGTTGGTTGCGGCGTAGTTCCTTTTGCCATAAGGCGGCGGCGATCCGGGAGAGTCCCGGGCGCCGCTGCCGGGCGATGTGATTGGTCGCGCCTGCTTGGCCGGGCTGCTCTATGCGCCTGCGGGACTGGCCGGCTGCGGCTGCTGGAGCTTTTCGTTGATGAACTTGATGACCTCGGGCCAGGACTCCTTGCAGGCCCGGGTGTGGTTGGCGCCTTTTAGCACGGTCTGCCGGATGTCGGTGTGGCCGACCAGTTTCATCATGGAGACGAAATACAGATTTTCCTCGGCGCGCATAAGGGTGTCGGTTTCCCAGTCGCCCGTGGCGCAAAGGGTGGGCGGCGTATCCTTGCGGATGTGATAGAGCGGGGCAAAGCGGTCGATCGTGGGGCGGAAATTACTGGGTTCGATTCCCTGCTCCTTTCGCACGGTCTGGTGGGTGATGACCTGGCCGGATACGAGAATCAAACCCGCCACCTGGTCGGCGTCGATCTCGTGGCGCGCGAGATAGCTTTTGTCGAGGATGGCCATGGCGGCGAGATAGGCCCCGGCGGAGATGCCCAGGACAAAGACCTTTGACGGGTCGCCTCCATAGGATTTTGCATTCTTGATGGTCCACGCGATGGCGGCAGCGGCATCCTCGATATATGCCGGATGCTGCACGATCGGGCTGAGGCGATAGCTGGCGGCGACGACGCCCCATCCCTTTTGGGTCAGCTCCTTTGGGATGGACCGGTTGCCGCCGGTCAATCCCCCGCCATGGAAATAGACAATGATCGGAAAGTCCCTTGCCTCCGTGGGATGGTAGAAATCCAGCGAGCATCGCTCGCCTCCGGGAGTGTCCTTCAGCTCGGGAGCGTAGAAGATCGAGGATTCCATCTTGTAGTTTGGGGCAATGGTGTCGGTGGCAGGGAAGGCTGTGCCGTGGGTCAGCCATGCCGCGGCGATGAGGCAGGCGATCCGATAACCGGGAAGAAGAGGTTTCACAAAGCGGGTTAGCGTGGCAGAGGCCTAGACAAATTGGAAGAGGCGGCCTATCGGGCTGGTGGGGTTCCAGATTCCGAGCTGGCGGCACAGGCACTCCAGCATCATGCGGTGGCCATAGGTGTTGGGATGGATGGTATCGCTTTGCGAAAAAAGGACGACTCTCTCGTTGGCCGCCATGCGCTCGTTCCAAAACGCCTGATGGTCGACGAGGATGGCGCCGTGGGCCGAGGCCTGACGGCGGATGGCTTCGCAGAAAAGCGGCACGTTGAGGCGCTTCTGAGCCATGGGGCGCTGCGAGAGCGTATCGACGAGAGGCGGCGTGTGGAGGATGAGGGTTTCGCAGCCGGAGGAGCGGATTTCGCGGAGCAGGCCATCCAGCGCCTGCTCCCACTCGCTGATCTGGTCGGCCGGGACGTGAGCGGCGTCGTTCATCCCGATCGCCAGACTCGCGATCGTGGGCTTGAACCGGAAGATCACATGCTCGCGGTGAGTGAGGATGTCGGCGAGGCGCCAGCCGCCGACGCCGGTGTTCACCACCACATCAAAGTGCCGGCGGAGTTCCGTGCGGATTCGCTCCTCGAACAGCTGCACATAATTGCGGAACTCAAGCAGATGGACGGAGCCGTGGGTGATGCTATCCCCGGCGAAGAGCCAGGTGATGGGCTCGGGAGATTGGAGCCTGTGGGAGAGTCGGGTTTCCGTTGTCATGGCAGAGTGAAATCCATCTGGTCGACCCGGTAGGACTCCATGCGGCGGCGATCCAGGGTGACGCCGAGCCCGGGCCCGGTCGGAACGGGAATGGCGCTTTCCACCGGCTTGAGGTCCTCCTCGATCAGATCATCCTCGCGGAGCAGGTGGCCGATGGCGTCACCCGGGAGGCTGGCGGTCTGCGCTGCAGCAGAGGTGTGAAGCAGAAAGGCGTCGATGATCCCGAGGTCGAGGCCCGTTCCCTGCCAGTGGAGGAGGCGATGCCGGGCGGCGGTGGCGGCATCGGTGAGAATCTCGCGGGCGGAAAATGGGCTGATATTGACGTAATCGCAGGCGCCATCCTGCGCCACCCGGTGGGGATCAGCCCCGACCCCGGCGGCGATGGCATGCAGGATCAAGGGCCTGCCGGTGGCCCGGCGAAACTCCTGCCACTCCGCCGGATGATAGGGGAATGGGTCCTCGTAAGCGATATCGGTCTGGTCACGAAGGGAGAAGTCAATATCCAGAGCTTCGCGGAAACGATGAAACTTCCGATTGGGGTCGATCACGATCGGCATGGCAAATCCGGCGGCGGAGCGGACCGCCCGGACGATGCCCGCGATATCATCCTGCGGGAAAGCCTTCATCTTCAAGCTCCGAAACCCCATCTCCATGGCGATCTCAACCTGCCTCGCCGCGTCTGCCGGAGTCATGCGGCCGATCCAGAATCCCATGGGTACGCGGTCGCGCCAGGCTCCGCCAAAGATCTGGAAGAGTGGCAAGCGGGCGCGCCTGGCCATGAGGTCCCAGAGTGCGATCTCAAAACCAAAGAACGGAGTGCGATCGGCGATGTGGTATTCCCAGTCCGGCCCGCGATTCTCGCTGTCGACCGGAGAGAGGGCGTACCCGTCCCCGCCAGGCGGGATCATGATCTGGGAAAGATTGACTGATCCGAGATCGCGTCCGAGCAAATGGCGGGCGATTCGCTCGACGGCCGCCCGCCCGATGCCTCTGGGAGTTTCTCCGAGGCCGGATAGGCCGTCGGAGGTGGTGATCTCAAGAATCCACTTGCTCAGCGTCTTCCAGGAACTGGTGCCGTATTGCGGGCTGTCGGTCCAGCCGGAGCGGAAGGGCACGTGCACTTCCGTCGCCAGGATGCGGGTGATCTTCATGCGGGGACCTGGGCCATTTCGGCGGAAGGGGTCGAGTGCGCCCGCAGAGCCATCCTGAGATCTGCCGATGGATACTGGCCAGGGACGATTCGCCGGGGACGAATGCTCCAGGGAAGACCCTGCTCGGTGAACGTGGCGCCATCGAGGACTCGCCCGAGGGCGGACTCGATATCTGCGATATGAAAGATGGTATTGGGCTCCTCTGTCCACGTCGTCACGTGAGGAGCCGGGATGTTGTGAATGCCGCCGGAGGACGGCCACATCGCCCCGACGATGTCCAGGAAGGGAATGCAGTCTTCCATGGTGGTGAAGAAGCGCTCGCCAGATCGCACGCCCCGGGCAAAATTCCGGAGATTCACATCCAGCACCACGGGGTTTTCGGTGTCCGGGCCGACGAGGGTGGAGTGCACTGTTGTGCGGTCGACGGTAATGGCCGCGCTTCCCCTCGTGCCGATGAGACGGATCTCCACGTTGGTTCGGTGGCGGCAGGCATGGGTCAGGCCGATGCAGAACTCTACATCGTTTTGAAATTCACCGCGGAGGCAGCATGTATCATAGGCTTCGATGGGCCGGGCGCGATAGAGTTCGGCTTCCAGCCAGCGCAGGTCGGCATGAGCGATGGTCCCGGTATTTGCGAGGAAGCTGGGGAGATGCACGTAATGGCTCAAGGCATTGGTGGCCGGTCCGTCGAAGACCGGCTCGGAGTTCATGGAGAGCTTCCCCGCCCAGTTGCTCCGCTGGTAGTACCACGATGGCCGGGGCCAGCTGGCAGTCACCCGGATGCTCAGGAGTTCGCCCAAGGCCCCCTGCATGAGACGCTCCTTGGAGGCGCGCATGACCGGGTGTGAGACGCCGATGAAGCCGACGGCAGTACGCTGGTGGGCATCCAGGGCGATCAGGTCCTGGAGATCCGAGGACAGGATGACGGGAGGCTTTTCCAAATAGACGAAAAGCCCTCGCTGGAGCGCGTCGATCGCCATTCTTTTGTGCAGGGGAATCGGGGTGCAGATGATGATGGCCTCCAGTCCGGACTCCAGGTCGAGCATGTCCCGGTAGTCGTTGTAGCAGGAGACTCCCTGGTCGCGCAGCGGAGCCAGCATCTCCTCATGGCGGCTGTGCGCCGGATCTGCGACTGCGAGGAGCTCTACTGTCCGGTCTTGACGAAGTCGCTGCAAACTTCGGATGTGATTGGCGCCGAAGCCGCCAATCCCAACAAGACCTAGCCTGACTGGATTCATGCAGTCATCTTCCGTGCCGGGCGCTTATTCAGAAGTCCTCTTCGCTTGTCAGTTCTCCAAACTTGTCGCTGGACATGGCGGAATCGTTGAATTCTTATTCTTATATTCCCTCATGGACCCGATTCCTCGCCGGTATTCTTTAGTGGCTCAAGTTGGCGATATCTTGCAGGAGGAAATCAGAAGCGGGTTGATGCGAGATGCGCTTCCGTCTGAACTGGACCTTGCTCGGCGTTTTCAGGTGAGCAGGCCGACGATACGCGATGCGCTGGAGATCTTGCGAAAGGCCGGGTTGATTGAATCCTCCCGCGGGCAGAACCATCGGATCGTTCCGCAAAAGGTGAGCGCCGAGGTGCAGAGCGAGACGAGGGGCGTGACCGTGCTGGGTTTTGCTCCCCTCGATGAGCTGTCCCCCTTTTCCCTCTCCCTGATGAGCCAGATCCAGCTCGCGGCGGGGTCCAAGTACGAGGTAAGGATCGTCTCCAACTCCAACATCACCACCCCGGCCGCCCTGCGGGAGCTGACCTCTCGGGAAAAGCAGCGGTGCTGGGTGTTGATCGGGCCGCCGGCGGATGTCCTCCAGTGGTTTGAAGCCAGCCGCCTGCCCTGTCTGGCCCTGGCTCCGAGCATACGCTCCTCAGTCGTCCCCGTTCTCGCCATGGACATGCAGTCTGTGATGATGCATTCCTTTTCGCTGGCCAAACAGCGAGGTTATTCGGGGCCGTATTTGCTGATCCCGGCGAACCGGCAGACCTCCGAGACGGCGCGTTTCTTTGGGGAGGTCCAGCAAAAGTATCCGCAAAGAGATTCTGCCATCTTTTCGCACGATACGACGATGAATGGCGTGCGCCGCGCGGTGGAAAAGATCATGCGGAGCAAGCGGGGAGACGAGCAGCCGCCCTTGATTCTCGTGGTACGGCCTAAGCACGCGCTCATGACGCTTTCGGTCCTGCGGGCGCAGGATCTCAAACCCGGTGCGCATTATGGGCTGATCTCCATTGGCCGGGAAAACTACATCGACTACGTGATTCCCACGATGGCCTGCTACACGATCAAGAAGCAGCGGCTCTTCAAGAAATTCCTGAGAATGCTCTCCGAGATCCTGGACAGCGGGTACACCCGGCCGGGTTTGTTTTCCGTGATCGCGGACTTTTATGAAGGCGAGACCTTTCCCCGCCTCGGAGGTCAGTGATTCTCCGGCTGCGGCGATGCGCCGGTCCATCCCTTGAGACGCAGCCACGATTCAAAGGTGAGCTGCGGCTCCCAGCCCAGAAGCAGCCGCGCGCGGCGGATCGAGCAGACGGACGAGAACTGGGCTGCGGTCACCGGGAGTCCCTCCCGCTGGAGGATCGCGATGGCGCCCGGGTAGTAGCGTTCCACCACCACCTCGGGGTTGAGCAGACCCTCGGCAATATCCGGCTGACGAAACGGGGACGACGGCGCCACGATGATCGCTTCGCCTTGGAAGCCCGATTTCTCCACCGCAAGGTAGGCGGCCCGGGCGGCATCGGAGGCCGAGATGGCGAGATTGAGGAGCTTCGGACCGAGCGCGGCATCGTCGAGATACCCAAAGGCTCCGAGCCTCAGAGAGACGACGGAGAGGCCGTAGACCCGGGCTATTTCCTCGCCGAGGATCTCCATGGTTCGCTTGCTGATGCTATAGGCGGTATCGCCGCGGGGAGGGAGCGACTCCTCCAGGATCATCGAGCCGGAAGCGCGTTGCGTGTAGCCGCAATGCACCTGCAACGTGGAGGAAAGGCAGACGCGATTCAGCCCGACGGAATGCGCGGCGGAGAGGAGCCTGCCGACCTGGGTCACATTGATATCCAAAAAGTCGCCCAGAGTATGGGTCTTCAGGTGGGAGCCATGCAGGCCGGAGGTGTGGATGAAACCCTGGCATCCCTGCATGAGCTCGGTCATGGCGGGAATGTCCGCCGTATCGAGCTTAAGGGAGGTGACACCGGGAGGCAGGGGCTGGGCGTCGGGCCAGCCGCTACGGCTGACACCGATGATCTCGTGGCCTCGTTCGGCGGCGAGCCGGGCGATGGCGATGCCAAATCGGCCGTTGATTCCGGTGACAAGGATCTTCATTTGGTCGGGAGGATAGCGGGGATGTCGGGCTTTTCGGCAGGAGAATTGAGATGTCAGAACGACTGACAGCAAGGATTGTTTCGCCATGAACGCCGTCATCAAGCAAGCAGGAACGATGAGACGATTTCCCCTGGTGGTGCTAGGCGTGGTGGCGGGCGTGCTCGGGGCGCGGGCCGAGTTCCTCCAGCAGATCCGCCCGGCGCAGCTCACGCCAGCCGAGGAGGCGTCGCTCGCAGACCGCTCGGGGAAGCTCAGCCAGCTCCCGCTCAAGTTCACCCCCTACGACACGCAACGGGCGCAGATCCCGTTCCGAAGGGAGATCCTCGCGGACCGGCAGGTGTATTTTTCCGATGATCCCGTCGGCCAGGTGCTGATCTATTGCCTCACTCCGCTGCCGGGGAATCCCGTGGCTGGCGCGGTGCGGCTGGAGCTGAAGTCGGATGGCAAGATCGTTGACCGCCAGGAGGTGAAGGCCGAGCACAAGTTCTCCGCGCTCATTCACATCGATAAGCTGCCCGTCGGCACTTATGAAATGACCGGCGAGTTCGAGGCGGGTGGCGAGGTTTGGACTCTTCGCCCCGCGCAGTTTACCAGGAGCTCATCAAGGCGAAACACCATGCCCATCCCGGACGACGGGATTCCGCTCATCCTGCAACCAGCGCCCGAGACAGGGCGGCAGACCAGCCCGATCATCACGGGCATTCCCATTCCGCGCCACCAGGCACAGAGCCCGGAGGAGTTTACGCTGCTCGAGAATGGCAGGCCGGTCGATGCGCAGTTCACCCAGCGTGCGACATGGTATCCCGGCCAGCAGGTGAAATGGCTCGGGCTGAGTTTCCTCGCCCGCTACGACGGCGGTCGACCGGCGGAGTACCGGGTGGTGCGAAAGAAGGTGCCGCCCGCCACCTCGCCGCTCGCCGTCACAGAGACAGGCACGGAGATCGCGGTAAGCACGGGTGCGATCACTTTTGAAATCGGCAAGGCACCCTTCACGGGGATTCGGCTGGTCAAGCTTGCTGGCCAGGAAAAACCGCTCGTCCAGGGCGAGGGCGGCCCCTTCCTGGTCGACGAGCGGGAGGTGATTTTTCAATCCGCTCTCGACGAGACAGCGGAGGTGCGGGTCGAGGAGCAAGGGCCGGTGCGCGCGACGGTGCTGGCGACCGGGTGGTTGACGAATCCGCGAAACGAGCGGCTGTGCCGCTACGAGATCCGCTTTACCGCCTGGGCAGGCCAGCCCTGGATCGACGTTCATCAGCGCACGATCCTGACCTTCAACACGGATGAGAAGAAGCTCGCTCGCCTGGGATTCTCCGTGCCGGTGGTGGATGCGAAGAAATGGGCGGCCGGTCTGGATGGCTCAGCGCTCTCGGGCGAAATCCCCGCTTTGCCGCCGGTCGATCCCAAAAAGAGAAAACCGGCGATCAGCGTGCCGGTCACGACGAAATGGATCATCCAGCCACGCCCGGACCAGGTGGCGGTGGAGGACTCCTCCGGCCCCTCGACCGCGGCAAAGCGGGCCGATGGATGGGTGACCCTTTCCGGTGCGCCGGGCGCCACACAGGTCAGCGTACGAAATCTCTGGCAGTTGTTTCCCAAGGAAATCGCATGGAGCCCCGATGCCCTTGTCGTCTACCAGTGGCCCGAGCACGGGCGGGTCAGCTTTACGGAGGATGAGGAGCTCAGCGCGGATCACCTGCATCAAATCCGCTACGCCCATCAGGGCAAGTACCTCGATCTCAAGTTTCCGCAGAAGTACTTCGACGCGATGCGCCGGGTATACCCCCCGATTATCGAGAACCAGGATATCAATGCGCTTTCCGGCAACGGCATGGGCATGGCGATCACGACGGATTTCCGTCTGCAGTTTGCCCCCGCGATTCCGGACGCCACGGCGGCAGCAGCGAACCGGATGTACGCCGCCAACCTCCATGGGATATCGGACCCGGTCTGGAATGGCCTGAGCGAAGTCGAGGGCAGGTTTGCCGGAAAGCAAAAGGGAGTCACCGACTCCTGGGACGCCTTCTGGGCGCAGGCCTTCCATGGTTTCACCTCATCGGTGGATTATCTCGGAGACTACGGTATGTGGATCTGGCCCGACCTGCACAACAACTGGAGCCCTACGACGCTGCGGCCGCAGGCGCATCGCTGGTGGCTCAACAGCCATTATCAAAACCCCTGGGACTACAACTTCATGTACTTCCGCTCGGCGGATTTTCGGAACAAGGACTGGGCCAACAATGCGTCGCAGCACTTCATGGACGTGGGAACAGTCAATTACTCCGATGAAAATCGGACGCTGCTTGGCAAGCTGCCGGGTGCAAACTATCACGTGAAGGGTTTCACACCATGGGGCTCGGCCCGGGAGGGCGAGGTGGTGGGAGACGACTATGTGGAGGTGGCCGCGCACTTCATCAACCCGGACTCCAATTTGTTTCGCTATCTGCTCTTTGGCGAGAGGAGCGGACTGAATCTCGCGAGAAAGTGGTTTGAGTCCCTCGGCCGGGTGACGTTGCCGACCGAGCGAAGCCGCGAGGTCTGTACGACGCTGGGCGAGGTGATCAGCTTTTACGAAAATACGTGGGAGCCTCAGGCCATTGCTTATATTCACGAGCTCAGCGACGCCATGTTGAGCCGACCGTTCTCCGAGGTCCCTTCCTTTCCGGCGCATCCGTTTTTTCATGACCGCTGGGTCATGAGATACTGGAACCTCACGGGCGACCCACGCATCCAGCAGCCTGTACTGGACGTTCTCAAGGTGGGAAACACGCTGAACTATACCCACTTTGAACTGGCCGCGCTTGCCTGGCGCTGGACGGGGGATGTGGCGTATCTGAAAATGTTTCTGCCCAAGGCCTCGCCAACGTTTGGAAAGATCTATCGCAACCCTGGCGACCCGCTGGATGGATTCGGCGAGCGCATCTTCAAACCGACACACAGCCAGACGCAGCTCGTTCCCTATTATTTGCAGACCTTGATCGATGCAGGTCTGAAATATCCCGAGACCGAGCTCAAGCCGGCATCGATCGATAAGGCCACAGCGGTGCCCAGGCTGGACAGGATGATTAATCTCGGTTCCTCCACTGCGCTGCTCAAGGTCGACGGGGCTGGTCCGTTGAGCCTGAAGGTTGAGGCGACTTACAACGGCAGGACGTGGGAAAAGCGGGGTACCGTCGGCAATGTAGAGGTTTATGACGCTCGGAATCAACTTGCCGGCAGTGCCTCGGTGCTGGCCGGAGCTCGGAACGTCAGCGCGGTGATCGCACTCGATCCGGCAAAATCTCCGGCTCCATGGACGCTCGTCGTGCGGGGCGAGGCGCGGATTGGATGGAGTGGCGACGCGAAATCCGTAACTCTGGAGCCTACCGCCGGGGGTGAGACAGAGCAGGAAACAGACGACGCTGCTTCAGACTGAGCAGAGCGCCGGTCTCGTACCAGCGCTCCTGATCTCAGGACGGAGATCCTGCAGCTTTTCTGAAACCGTCCTAAAGCTCCAGGGCGACCGGCCCGGAAGGAAACTGAATCGTCAGCCTCCGGCCGGTGAGGTGTACGGTGGGCGATGGCTGACCTTGCGGAAGCGGGATCAGGATGGTGGCAAACTCGCTCAGCGCGCTTTCCGCGCGGACGCGCAAACGCGGGCGCCCAAACCCGTCCTCACCGAAGGTCTGGAAGGTTTCGTCGCGGAGGTTGAAAACGAAGACGTGGCAGTCGAGCGTCTTCGTATGAATGATCCCGCCCGTGGCGTGAATCGACCAGCGGTTGTCGGGATGGGTATGCCAGAGGATCTCGGTGACAAATGTGCCGCCATCGCGCTCATTCGTGTCCAGGATGGTCACGACGGGTGCCGATTCCAGGCGATGAAGAGTCACCTTGCGCAGGGACTGGCGCACGCGATGATCCTTGCCCGTGGCTGAGGAGGCGTCGCCGACGGAATACGACCGGGCATCGTCCTTGCCAAACTCCAGCATCTCGCCTTCGCCCCAGCCCGGCGCCTCGATCACCCCGCGTTGGTTGAGGCCGTCGATCAGCACGCAATTATGCGCTTCGGTCAGCCCGAACCAGCGGTTCATTTTCTGGCTCATGTCCTTTTGTTCATCGCCGTAACCGGCATCCACCAACACCCGCTCGCCACCCATAGAGAGGGCGACGTGATTTTGATCACCCTGCCGATGACAGAGGACCTCCTGCCGACCGCAGAAATGGGACACCAGGATGTCGGAGGAATCCCAGCCGGTGCGATGCGAGACCACGCCGCGGATGGGGAACACCGCGGATACAGGCCATTGCAGTTCTCCCGGCGACCGGGAGGGAATCGACTCATCCCACCAGAGCAGGAAGTTGACGTAGTCGCGAATGGCTGCGGTGTGCGCCAACTCGCCCTCGCTGATGCGCTCGGGGGCGAGGTCGAGCTGACGGGCGAGCCAGCCGATGATTTCGCCGCCGGGGAGGGCCATCCGGTGCAGGCAGCCGCTGACGCTGCCGCATTGGGCGTGGGAGTCATTGAGATTGTTGACCGTGGCCTGCCCCGGCACCAGTTCATAGGCGAGGTAGCGCGGGTGGCGCTCCAGCGAGCGATGGAGCAGCAGGTCGGGCTGCCCGGCGCGGCGGAGGATTTCGGCCACGAGAGTGAGGCTCCCCAACGTGTTCCCGGCGTAGGCTGGCCCCTCGTAGGGAGCGCCCTGCGCGTCGAAGACAAAGTACAGGTGCTTTTCCAGGCTGATCCACGCCCGGCTCACGATGGCGTCGCGGTTCGCGGCGGGAGCGAAGGCATCGAGCATCAGGGCCCAGAGGGCGGAGGCCGCCAGGCCGCGCACGCCGCGGTTGTTGGTCACGTTGGCATTGTCCTGCAGGGTAAGCGAGAGGCTGATTTGCAGAGAGTCCTCGAGGAATTTACGGACCTTGTCCTGGTCGTCTGCGGCGAACGAATCACCGGCAAACTCAAGGACGCTCCATACGCCAAGGGCGAGAAGAAATTTGTCGTGTCCCTCGCCGTGTCGCCAGCCGGAGGTGGTCACGCCCCAGGCGAGGGATGCACTGTCGGCGAGGCCGTGGTCGATGATGGCGAGCAGCACATCGCGAGCAGCCTCGCTGAATGCTTTCTCCTGCGTGATCGCTCCGGCAAGCGAGAGGATCTGCATTGCGGGCGGAACCACAAAGATGCCTGCGCGCGACCGCCAGAAGGGCTTCTCCAGCCTCTGGTGATCAAGAAAGTGTGGCGAAGAAGGATCGAGCAGAGAGCGCGCTTGTGCGAGGTAAAGTCCGGTCAGGCGCTGAAGGGTTGGCTGGGTGATGCGGGCGCGAATCGCCTCGGCGGAAAGGTCAAGCAGGTTGACCGATGGAAAGGACGTCATGAGTGGATGGGCTCCTGCCACGGGGGAGCGAGCCGGCGCACCCGGAGGTTTCGGAATGCGGCGGTTCCTTCGATCTGAAACAGCCCGACGCGGCTGCCTTTCAATGCATAGCTGGCGTGGGAGAGGAGGATCTGATGGTCGAGGCTGAACTCGATGTACTCGCCGCAGACGACGAGCCGGAACCTGGCTGGCCGATCGAGCCGGGGCGGATAGCCCGAGCTTTGTTGCAGGGTGGGGCCTTTGAACTTGAGGCGTGGAACACTAGGGCGGGCGATCTGATAGTGATGCAGCTCGGCGCGCTGGTTCGGCGGGTCGAGTTCCACGGCCTGGTATTGCTCGCCGACCTCATCGGCGCGGAAGAGAATGCCCAGCCGGGCGCAGGCGGAGCCGTCCAGCTCGCCCTCGAGGATGAAGTGGTCGCAGGCGCCGGGATGAAAGATCGCGGCTCTGCCATTGCCGCTCAGGGTTTCCGGACCGGACCAGGTCTGCCAGTCTTCCGTGGCGAGAGTTTCCCATGCTTCCCAGGAACGTAGCGAGGGCTCTCCAGAAGCAGTCCATACCAATTCCCGGGCGGGGCTTTGCAGGGTGAAGGCCGTGCCGTGCGGGACATAACGGACCGGCCAGTTGGCCGTGGCGCGGAGGGAATTCCACAGGAGCGTGCGGCCCCGCCATTCGGCGAATCTCCAGACGAAATGATTGGCCGGGAGGAGCTGGCTGTGGCTGGGGCGACGCCATGGGCCTGCAAGATCGCTGGCAACGCGGCAGTGCGTGGTGGCGCGGGTGAAGTCGTTGAAAAACAGCGCCCAGCCCTCCGGACCCCGGATGATGCAGGGCACCTCCATGTCCTCCCATTCCCCCGGGGCAAAGAGCGGCGGCTCCAGCTTCCACTCAAACCCATCGA
>Ga0097683_1001853_pt1 | contig 22959 bp, 21 predicted proteins | sample ThiBio_1000_plan_2_FD_72846 | JGI IMG/M metagenome (GOLD analysis project Ga0097683, IMG submission 72846) | Wastewater bioreactor microbial communities from Cape Town, South Africa - Thiocy_cont_1000_plan - 1398105538256 (version 2) (version 2) ...
GCGGTCATGGGCATCGGGGAAATGGGCTGGCGGGCCGGTTCCGACACCCGCGCCATTCTCGGCGCGTTAATTAAGACCATTCTGATCGTTTGCCTACTGGCGGGCTATCCGTCCGCCATGAACCAGGGCCAGCGGGCTTTCGCGGAAATGCGCAGCAAATTCACCGACGCCCGCAATGCCAAGTTTGTCCAGCTTCTCCGCTCACGCATCGAGAATCAGCCCTCGGACTCGTGGACAGACTTGGGAAAGGTCGTACCTGCCGCCATCGGCATGTTTTTCCAAGGCATCGGAAGTTTCATGCTGATCGTCCTGGTCTTTTTCCAAAACTTTGCCATCGCCGGTCTGATTGCGGTTTCTCCGCTTTTGCTGGGATTCCTCTTCCTTTCCTATACGCAGTCGCTCGGGATTCAGTTCTGTATCACGTCGCTAACCGTCCTGCTGTGGCATGTCGCTATCTGCCTTGTTGATATCGTGATTGTCGCCATCAGCGATTTGCTTTTCGCGCCGATCACCACGGGCGGAATCGTTCAAACAGGGCCAAATCTCATCATGGTTCAGAACTGGTTGATGTTCCCGTTTATCATGGCGTTTGCCGCCATCATCACGGTGTTCTTTTACCTCTCGGTGCCCTTCGTGGCGGGGGCGATCATGAAAGGACTGAGCGGCACCACCGCCGCCTTACAAGCCGGGGTTCAGGGAACCATGCAAGCCGCAGGGCTGGCCGTGGGTGCGGGGCTGACCGCTGCCGGAGCCGCTGCCACGTTGGGCGGTTCCGCCGCCGTGCAAGGTGCGCTGGCCGGAACTCAAGCCGCCACCGGAGCTGCCGGTGCGGCCAGCCGCATCGCGAGCGATATTTCGGGCTCCGTCAGCGGAGGGTCGGACGTTCCTCCTCCGCCGCCCGTTCCTTCCAGCTCGTCGGGCGAAGGCAGTTCAGTTGCCAACCCGGACAACCCCGCCATGGTGGCGCACCAGACCGCTCTAGACGCCTTCGCCGTGGTGGACAATGACCGTGGCACCGTCTCCCACCATAAGGGCTCCCTTGCCACACCTCATGCCGCACAAGCGGCCTTCAATTCCCATTCCGCCAAGGCTCAGCCTTTGGCTCCGGATTCGCCGCTCGCCACTCGTAATTTCTAATCCACTCCCATGAAACTATCCGCCGTTTCCTCCATCACCAACAACCTGATCGCCGCCCGCTTCTGGATGGCTCTCGCCATCCTCGCAGTCGCCTTCGCCGTTGCCTCGCCGTTCCTGACCATCGCGGCCATGAAGCAAAAGGAGAAGGTCGTCATCCTCGATCCCGGTGGGACGCTGATCTATGCACCGCTTCTCGGCTTCGAGGAGGCAGGTAATCTCCATGCCTACCATGTCCGGCTCGCGTGCCTGGCTCTCCTTCAACGCAATCCCGTTGGGCCGGATTTGTCCGACCTCTTGAAGAGAATTTACCTCGAGGATCCCGCCCGAAGAAGAGCTGCCGCGCTCTACAAGGCGCAGAACCCGGAATTCAAGGAAAAGCAGATCCATCAAAAGGTCGAAGTCACCAAGATCGACATCCTTGACACCCGCAAAATCAATGACGGTGCCGGGAAATCGTACGAAGCCGTCAGCGTGCGGGCCGAGGGCAATCTCATCCGCACCGGCACGGTCAACAAACTGGAATTCCGCGAGCCCGTGAAATTCCAGGTCGAATTCCTCTTCATCCGCAACCCCGACCTGCTGGGCAACGGGCGTCTCCCACTCGTCGTACAGGACTTCAAATACACCGAACAGCCTCTATGAAATACCTCGTCCTCTCATTGCTTCTCGCGGCCACGGCTTATGCCGGGCCCATCACCCAAAAGCCGCTCGATGAATTTGTCATCTATGACATTCCCGTCGCTTCGAGGACCGGCACGACCACCGTCATGTTCCCTGCGGAGATCTCGGGGCTCTTTGCCAAATCTGTCGCGGCTCAGGAACAGGAGAATGCGGGCTTCCTCATCTCGTTCACTCCGGGAAACTTCTATTTCACCATCCGGGCGTTGAAGCAGGACGCCGAAGATCACCTCACGGTCATCTTCAATCGGAAGGCTTACGTTCTTCACCTGACCGCCTCGGAAAAGCCCTTCTACAACGTCACGTTCTATCAGGACGAACGAAAGGGTAAGGACGGAGGCCGAGCAGCCATTGTGCCGGAACGGCTCCTTTCCTTGATGGACAAGGCCAAGGCTTATCCGCTCTTTGAGGCCAATCACCCGGACGCTCTGGCCGGTGTGCTGCATGCTGCCCCAGATATCACCAATTACTATGACGGCTTCAACGTCCGTATCCGCGATGTCTGGCGCTTCGAACAAGACGACACGCTGATTTTTCGGGTGGAGTTTGAGAACACTTCCGACCGCACAGTTTATTACAAACCGCAGGACTTGGCCGTGCGGCTCGATGAGCGGATTTATACGCAATCGTTGGCGGATGCCTCCGGCGTCATGCCTCCCAAATCGGTGACACCCGCCTTTTTTGCCATCACCGGAAACGGACAGGGTGGCCGCAACAATCTCGACCCCGACAACAAATGGAACGTGCTCGTCATTCGTGCCGGTTCCCAAACCGCAACTCTCACTCCCGACTTCAAATGAACCTTCGCACTGTCTTCACCGAATTGTTCCAGAAGCCCACAGGGCGGCTCGCGCTCTTCCTGCTGGCTGGTGCGGTAATCCTCGCCTTCGTCCTGATGGGAAAGAGTTCCCGAAGCGCGGAACCGGTCAATCCACCTGTCCCGTCCCAAGCTACCATGGCGAAAGGATATTCCTTCTCGGAAGAAATTCCGACGCCGACCCGTGCCCAGCCACCGGCCACGCCGCGCGCCGTGGCAGAAAACGGCACAGCCCGGCCCGTCTCGACTCCGAAACCCCCGCCTCCAATTCCTCAGGCGATTTTCGCCACCAAGGAAGCAGCCCGCAGTGAGAACTATCTGCCCTTCGGTCGTCTGCTTCGATGCGAACTGGTCAATACGGTGGATTCCACCAACATCGAAACGCCTATTATCGGACTCATTACCGAGGACGTTTGGCACGACGGACGGTTGATCATTACCGCTGGCACGGAGGTTCACGGAATTGCGCAGAAGACGGCCGCCCGCGAACGCATCGGCTCGGAACGCAAATGGATGCTGGTCTTTCAGGATGGCCGGGAAATGCCGCTCTCGGGGACGGTGCTCGATTACGCCCCTGACGGTACAAATGCCGACCGATGGAGTGAGACAGACGGTTCCGCGGGGCTGCGCGGCTACATGATTGCCGCCGACAAATACGCCGAGGCCAAGGCCGTTTTGGCCGCCATGATTTCAGCCGGAGCCGGTGCTTTCCCTCAGATGACCAATATCATCTCGCCACTGACCGGAGGCGTCACCCAGGTGCAGGGGGGCGGTTATCAAGACGCCATTGCCGCCGGTATCCAGGCGGGCGGGCAAATCTACTCTCAGCGCCTCCTCGAAGGCCTCGACAAGGAACCCTACTACGTCCGCGTTCCAGCCGGGACCCTCTTTTACCTCTACGTCACCCAAACGGTGGACATCGCCAAAGCCACCACCGGCCTTACCTCCACCACCCCAACCAACCCATGAAATACCTCATCTCCATCCTCGCCCTGTCTGTTTGCGCGGGCTGTGCCACGCGCAAGGAACCCGTTACCAAATCCGTGGCTGTCGTTCCCGGTACGAGTATTTCCGCGAAGAGGTTGCCCACCGTCCGCACCCCGGAAACGGTTAAGGCCTATCCGGTGGGCCGGTACACCGATCCGAACTACCCGGACGAGATGCACGAACGGCACACCGTTTATCGCCGGGAGCAATCGCCGGATTGGAACTATCTGCCCGATCCGCCGATGGCTTTGCCTCTCGGCCCGACCGTGGCGGGTTCCCACCCGTCGCCATCCTACTACGCGAAGGCTGAAGGGGAATTGAATGCGCAGCAGCGGGCCTACGCGGATGCCTTGCAGGAGCAGAACCGTGCTATGAAAAAGCGCATTGAATCCTTGCAGCAGGAGGCGGGCAAGGTGCAGGGGCTCGAAAAGGAAATCGACCGGCTGAAAAAGCAGATCGACGATACGCCGGAGCCTGCCGCCACTCCCACTCCCCGCCAGCCAGAGCCCGCCAAGACGGAGAACGATGATGTCTTTTCAGCCGTCGAACCCGAGCTGCCCACGTGGGAAGAGGGCGTTTCCGACCAGAGCCAGGACTTCCTGATCTCGCAAATGCGCCTCAATGACGAATTCGCCGCCGAGCTTGCTCAGGTGGAACAGCGCCAGCGGGCCGTGGTGGCTTTCTCACCCTTCGTTCACCGCAAGGAACTCGCCTCTCTCACCCAATAATCACATGAACACACCCAAACCCGCCAACGTCACAGTCACCCTCGACGAAGATACTTTTGCGATCTTCAAGGAGGCTTCAGAAATCGTCGAAAACGCCGGGATTCGCGTTCCGACCGCTCATCTCGTCCAAACCATGCTGAACGCCGAGAGTCAGCGGCTCAGCCCCCGCAAGGTAGCCCAGCGTTTTCTCAAATCCATCATTCAGCAAATCGGTGGCCTGCGCGGAAACACAGCCCTCGATGACGAGGACGATGATAAGGTTCCGGCGCTCAAAACCGCCTCCGCCAAGGCCTGAGTTTTCCATCGAACCCGTTGACCAGCACGGTTACGGGGCCACCAGGCCGAAACACCGTGCGCCACAATGCAATTACATATGGCAATCGCATCCCCAAAAAAGAAAGAAGAGCTGGCAAAGCAGTTCAAGGTGAACCCCGAAGTCAACGCCAAGCTGGACGCCTTCATGAAAGCCGAACCGGACCTGGTCCAGTACGTCAAGGACCTGCCACGCGAACAGCTCGAGCGAAAGTTCCTGCTTCGCAAGATGAAGGATCAGGAACAGAAGGAAGGGTACACCGCGAAGGTGAAGACTTGGCTGGCCAAGCCGGAACAGGCCGACCTGGTGAAAAGCATCAAATCCACCATCAGCCCGAACATGGCGCAGGAGCGTCAGGAGCAGGCTTTGGTCACAGCGGCCAAAAACCATATTCGCAACGCCGGGATCAAACTTGGCTGACTTCCTCGGGCGCGTCGGTCGGCCTGCGGTCGGCGCGCCTCCATTCATTCGTGTATGCGTCCCACCTCTCCAAAGTGCCGGTTTAGCCAGGCTCCATTGGCTTTTCTGAGCGAGGTTCGTTCCGAACAACGTGCGTCTGCTGGGAGGAATGAAATACAGTCCGCTGAAGACCGCGGATTCATTGATGCGAAGGAAGCGGCGACGTTCCTCGGTATCCCTTTGCGCTCCCTTCACCAGTATGTCCAGCAGGGACTGCTTCCAAGTTACAAGCTGGGCCGGCATCGCCTTTTTCGTCGCCAAGAGTTGCTCAATGTCCTCCAAGCTACAAACAAGGCAACCCGAGAAGAAATTTTAAGATAACGTTAGCCCCTTATTATAAATTGTTTACGAACTTTTTTTGCCCGAGATACAGGCATCGGACATCATATGTCCGATGCCTTTCGGTATATTTCCGAAATGGCTCTTTTCACTATGACGGATTTCCGTTTAACTCATCCCCTGCTCCGCCTTGACAGACGCCTGACTGTTGTTGCCGAACCTGTCTCTGGTTCGTTTTTCATGGCGTTTTGCTCCCATTTTCGCGACAGTTATTCACAGGTTATTCACACTTCCCAACAATGAACGGCGCACTCCACACAATTGGCCTTTTGCCGAAAAGCGGCAAAGCAGGGGTGTCTGTTCCTGGCCTTGTTCCTGTATCGGCCTCTGAAAAACTCGTTCGTGTCGATGAACAGGCCGCTCTCTTGCAGGCTCTAGGCATCGGTGACATTGATTACATCTTCTTTCGCCGCTTTTCAGATCAGCGATCCTCCCAGGTAGCAGCTTACGTCATTGACAACAGCGACGAACGCTTTAATCACGAGCAGCTCGCCGAAATTCATAAAAAGCTTTGGCTCAACGGTAGTGCACCGCTCTTGTACGTGGGATGGGAAACTCGCGTTGACATTCTGAGCTGCGCGAGAGGCCCCGATTTTTGGCAGGATACAGGCACTTCCCGTTATCAACCGGCCGAGCAAATTGAAGTTGCCGCTCAGGTCTCTTCGGCTCTTCTCCAAAAGCAGCAACGATTTTCCGCCTTTCGCCTGAGCGATGGTTCTTTCTGGGATAACCCTGAAAACTCTCATTTCGCCGATGCGGAAAAGGCTGCCCATCGCCGCCTAATCAATGCCGTTGTCGAAACCGATCAGGAATTGGACGGGAAAGCCAACCCCCTTCTGAGACGGCTTTTATTGCTCACTGTCCTCATCAAGTATCTAGATGACCGAGGCGTATTTCCCGCAAATTGGTTCGCGCAGTTCCACCGCGGCGCAACGACATTTTTCGACATTCTGCAGCAGGGGTCGCCCGACGAATTGCGCGAACTCCTGGGCCGACTCGAGCGCAAGTTTAATGGGGATGCTTTTGCCCTCCCGGAGGATGTGCAGCAATTGACAACCAAATCGCTTCGCAGTTTTGCGGATTTGGTAGAAGCAAAAACCCTGCGTAGCCAGCGGTATCTGTGGGAGCAATTTTCATTCCGTTATCTGCCCGTTGAGGTTCTCAGCCATTTGTATCAGAGATTTGCCCAGTCCGGGGTGGGCGCTGTTTTTACACCTCCCTTCGTTGCCGGTCTGATGCTCGATTACGCCATGCCTTATGCGTCTCTCACCGGGCATGAGCGTATTCTCGATCCGACTTGCGGCTCTGGAGTGTTTCTCGTGGGCGCCTTTCGAAAATTGGTTCATTTCTGGCGAAGCAAGAATCACTGGAAACAGCCGGATGTCCCTACGCTTAAAGCCATTCTCAAGAAAAGCATCTTCGGTGTCGAATTGCAGGAAGAAGCCGCACACCTGACGATTTTCAATCTTGCCCTGGCTATCTGCGACGCCCTTCAACCCAACGTTATCTGGAAGGATTTGCGGTTTGAAAAGCTTCTCGGCTCTAACATATTGACCGGCGATCTTTTCAGCCATCTCCAGAAACTGGCCCCCGCGACTGGCTCACCAGAGGAGGGCTTCGATATCATTCTAGGAAATCCGCCCTTCATGTCGAAGTTCAGTGAGGCAGCGAATCAGATCAACAAGATATCGACAGAAGGCCGAGTGAGGGTTCCAGACAATCAAATGGCCTATCTTATCGCAGAACAAGCCATGCCTTTATTGCGCAATAAAGGCCATTTGTGCCTTCTGCAACCGTCGGGTTTTCTCTACAATGAAAAGGCAAAACCTTTTCAAAAAGCTTTCCTATCACGCTATAAATTGGAGGCGATTCTTGATTTTACCTCCATTCGGAAACTCTACGATGGAGCTGATCCAAAAACTCTGGCTCTTCTCGCTAGAAAACAAAAACCGGAATCCTCACATTCAATTTATCATCTCACGTTTCGCCGCACGTTCAGCGTGCAGGAACGCATTGGATTTGAATTGGACCATTACGACCGCCATGCCACCAGACAAGAATCAGCACAGCTAAATTCTTGGATATGGAGAGTCAATTTAGTAGGCGGCGGTCGCTTATACCAGTTAGCCGATCGTCTCCATCAAATGCCAACTTTGCAGGATTTTATTTCCGAAAAGGGCTGGAATGCAGGTGAAGGATTCATCGTTGGAGAAGGAGAACAACGACCCGCCCCATGGCTTACGGGAAAAAGGCTTCTTCCAACGAACGCATTATTGGAAACCGGCATCGATCATCAACAACTTTCAAAGGTTTCAGAGACTCTCTTTACAGCTCCAAGAACACCCGTGCGCTACGAACCTCCATTGGTTTTAATCAAGGAGCACGAAAGTTTGCCATGCGCTTTTTGGAATAGCGGCTCTCTTGGATATAAACACAAAATTGTTGGCATTCATGCGGACCCAAAAGACGAACGAAAATTAAGAGATTTCTACAACGAATTTTTGAATCACCGCCAAGTCTTGAGGGCCTTCTGCATTCTTTTTGGAACCCAAGCGCTTGTAGGGAAAGCCACTGCTATTCTTAAGCGAGATATTGAGGTTCTTCCTTGGCCGAAGGGTGGAGCAAAATGGAATCTCAGTCGTTGGGAACAGATCCTGTGTGAAGATGTCGTGCAATACATGGCTGAATATGTTCGCCTTGGCCAGAATTCGCCGCTTCTAAAAACAAAAGTCACCCAGGCACACTTGGATGACTATGCTGATATCTTTACCGAGCTGCTCGGCTCTGTTTATTCAAATCTAAGATCTTCGGGATCGCTTATTGCGGATGGCATATCGTTTCAAGCGTTTTGCTTCGGAAACTCTCCCGAAATTGATCTTCCGAAAGACATAACGGACTCGCTTAGTAAACTGATCTATATTCAGAATGGAGAAGCCCTCAGAACCGTTCGCGTCCTTCGCTTTTATGATAAAAACGTCATTTTAATCATTAAGCCGGACAGGCTAAGATATTGGATCCGCTCGACGGCTATTCGAGATGCCGACGAAACCCTAACCGATCTTAGATCCCAGGGCTTTTAATGTTCGATACGTCATCAAATTCGATTCCCGTGGTTGGCCGCATTAGTAGCGGCGTCGTGCCTAATACGTTAATTCGTCGCACCCTTGAATTCGTGCAAAACGAACTCCCTGGATGGAGAGACGATCCCCTTCGTCCGAGAGAAGATTCCGAAGAGAAACTCAATTCCCAACTCTGCAAATATCTGAATGTTGCAAGCGGGCAGCGATTTCCCATGGTGTATTTTCATCACGAGGAAAAACAAACGTTGAACCGAAGGGTCGACCTGTCGGCGCTGCCTCGTGAGTCTCAATTCATTGGAACAAATTTCCATTCAATTTATGACCCGATTGCGGTCTTTGAAGGAAAGCGACTGCCTGCTCCCTGTGGCTCCTCTTTACGTCAGCAAGAGTATGTCACCGGCGGAGGGAATCGGTCCGGTGGAATTCAAAGATTCAAACTCGGCTTGCATGGAGCGAAGCACAGAATTGCTGCGATCGTCGGATATCTTCAGGAAGGGGATGCCAGCCATTGGATTAACACCATCAATGGCTGGATTGTTGGCCTCAATTCTGAATCGGCGGAGGAAAGGTGGACCGCAGAAGAACAGTTGTCCCACGTGCTGAATGACCTCGAACGAGGATTATCAGTTTGTTCATCGCAACACCGTCGTTCAGGGGATGTTGTCAGTGAAACAATTGATCTCCAACATCTTTGGATTAAAATGTAAGGCTTTGGGGACTTCCTTGCCCTAGCAATGGCCACGACCGCCCTCCGCTGAATTACGATTTTCGATCGGACTCAGGTTCTCGCGTAGAAGCCGAGGTTTCTTCCAAGGTTGCCAATCGCTCCTTGTCGGGCCGGGCTCCAAACCAATCTTTAGCCTCTTCCCCCGTGGCCAACTCCCGATAGTGCTCAAAAATCATACGTGGACTGTTTCCGGCTTCCAGAGCCACTTCAGCGGCATTTTTTAGAATGGCCATCCGATAGGTGATGAAGGAGTGCCGCAGGCCATTGTGGACGATCTTGACCAATGGTTTGCCCATTTTATCGGTGATGGCATCCACTGCCTTCTTGAATTGCGTGGCAATCGCAAACTCATCGTGGACACCCACCAAAACTCGCCCCGACTCCTTGCGCATGGGGGCCAGCCACTCCGCCAAAACCGGAAGGATCGGCGCGAGACGACGGCTGGCCGTCTTCGACTTGGACGCCTTGATCTCAATGACTTTTTGCCCAAAGCGAACCTCTGTCCACTCCAGCCGCACAATTTCCGCCGTTCTGAGGCCCGCAAAGGCTCCAATCGCCACAAAAGGCGTAAGGCGTGGCTCGATCTTGAAAAGCAGCGTGTGGAGCTTTTCTGGCGTGTAAATCCCGATCTCGCCACCCTTACCGTCATACCGCTTGGAAAACTCGGCTTCGGTCTGAACCCCGCGCGGCAAATACCCTTCCTCGCGGGCGTAGGAAAGCAGTGTAGCCAGGGAGGAACGGTAATTATTTTTCGTCCTCCCGCTGGTGTGCTTCATTTCCTTGAGCCAGAGATTGATGTCAGTGGCATGAAGGTCCGCCACGTTCCCGGAGAAGGTCTCCTTCGCCTTGTTCAAACGGGCCTGCATATCCAGCCGGTAACGTCGGGATTTCTTCTGTTCCTCAATGTTCTCCAAGAACAACTTCACCAGATCGCCAAACTTGATCGAGGGGAGTCGTGCCTTATTTCGCTCTGCCAAAAAATACTTCACCGCTTCCGTCAGGGTGCCATCTCCATCGAGCAGTGTGTATGCCTCAGCAAATTGACGAGCGGCTTCCGTCAGCGACACCCGGGTGGGCTGGAGGATCTCCACCGCTTCATTGACCGCGGCCGTTTGTTTTGGCGTGAACACGGCAATATGAGCGGTTCCGTCCGCAAGTTCCTCGATCAGTTCCTTGGCCCTTGTCCGGCCCGCTTCGAGCGATGCGACCCGCTCACGGTCACGCTTTCCCGCCTTATAGAATGAAAGTTGGTAGCTATCGACCCCGCGAATGGGGCTGTAATAAATGGGGATTTTGATACCCTTCCCCTCGATGGTTTCCACCGGCCCACGCTTCACTTTTGCGACTTTGGAGGACATAAATACATGATATTTGTCCTGCATCTGTCCTGCAAGGGCATTTTTAGGCCATTTACCTAGGTAAAACTTACGTTTTCGAGTCCCGTCGGTCACCCCATTTTTTCCGAGGTAAAATCATCCGGCTCTCCGCCAAAAAATGGGGATGAGGTCATTTGTTGCTCTGTTGAAAAGACTTCCTTGGGAGGGAGTAGGACAGGATGCAGAAGGCGGCTTCCTGGATCATGGCAGCGTTCGTTTTACTGCTGAGCCTGTCTCCCATCATTCGCTTGAAGCCGCTAAAGAAGCTTTCGAAAAGACTTGTCTGCTAATGCCGCTGGCTTGCTCACACTTTGGCAATAAGCTTCAGTCTGCTTCGCCATGAATATCCAATTTCGCTCGCAGAATCCTGATGAGCGTATTTTGTCGAATTTTGCCGCCACCCCTTTCACCATCACAATTGGCGAGGAGACTTTTCAATGCGCCTCAGTGGAGGGATTCTGGCAGGGGCTTAAGTCAAAGGGAGACATGCGAAAGCACATCTTTATGCAGTCGGGGTTGGCGGCCAAAAAGGCGGGAGGGGGCAAAAAGTCGGATTACTTCGAAATCGGCGGACGCAAGTATCGAGTGGGCGGCCAGGACCATGAAGAACTTATCCGCGAAGCCATCAGGCAGAAAATCCTGCAAAATCCCCGCGCTGCGGATGCCCTGCGCCGCAGTGAAGGAACCATCACCCATAAAGTGGGCGGCCACGCCAAGCCCATCTTCAAGATGGAGAAAATGCTGATGGCTGTTCGACGGGAGCTTTTCGGTCACTAGGCAACGTGCGGAAAAACGGCTTCCCGTCCGGCCCGGGAAGCCTCCCCGTGCGTATTCCCTCAAGCGCGTTCCGGACAGTTCACCCCAGTTCGAAGGTCGTTACGCCAAAAATCTGCCGCCACGGGAGATCTGGCGCAGAGCCGCGAACCATCCGAGCGCAGCCAAACACCTCTCTGAAGCCATGCCTCGCCGCCAAAGCCTGCGCGTCCGGATTCACCTCGGGAATATCAAGAAAGAGAGGGCTGTCCGCAGCATGATGAGATAACGCGCAAAATATCTCCTCCGCGATCTCCTCGCTCTCGGCGAAAAGAGGTCCAATCTTGAAGCCTCTCAGGCAAGGCCTCACCACGCCGATGCCAAGAATCTCCCCCTGCGAGATGCTGGCAAGACCAAGCCCTCCCTCCGGGGATATCCAGCGTCGCAGAAACTCCTGCCTGGGAACTCCGAAGAAGCGAGCGTCAAAGTTCGCCAGGTGATCCTGCGGGATCTCCCGCAGGTCTCGGAGCCCGCAGTTCACCTCGCCCGCGATGCCCTTACCCTCCATGCGCAAGTTGCGATGGAGGAAAACGAATCCGCTTCTCGCATAATACGGCTGCATGGTGAAGACACCGTCCAAAGCCATCGGGGCATCCGGTTCCAGCCTCGCGGAAAGCTTTCCGATAAAGAATTCCCAAAACTGCGTTCCCCATCCTCGCCCACGCCATTCCGGTTTCACAATGAACAGGCCGACAAACCCCAATCGCCCCGCGTAGGAAACGATGGAGGCCGTCCCGATGAGCTCTCCATCCAGGAACATTCCATAGAACCCCGAGGGATCAGCCGCCCAGAATGCATCGGCGTCATGATGCCCGGGGTTCCACCATTCGGCGGCAGCCCAGGAAATCGCAGTGGAAAATTCATCGCGCGTCAGCAGCCGAAAAAGGGGGATATCACTCACGGATGTTGCCTCTCGATTATCCTACCATCCCGGGCGGAAGGTGACAATATCCGCGCCCCCTTTTGCCTTCAGGACGACGGGGAGCCGATCTCACGATCCCTCGTCAGCCGATCTCTGATCCGGCGAGAAAGCTGAACGATGCGCAGTCTGGCTTCCAAAAACGTACGAAGCCCCCAGCGCAGGGGCTCGGTCATCGGGCTGAGAGACAGGGTCTGCCCCAACGCGCGCATGGTCGGGCCAGCGTAGGATTCCACCACCCAGAGTTCCCGCCGTGACAGCCCCTGTCTCCATGTCCCGACATTTGTCTTTCCCAGCGGGCTCCTCGTTTTCACGTGGATCTGGTTTTCCCAGGGAGCTGTCTCTTTTTCTGCGGTGTGGTGAAATTCCAGCATCTCCGGATGATAACTCTCGCCAAGAAAATCACAGATCAAGCGAAGGTGCTTTTCGGGTTCGGATACCAGTGCCTCGTAACTCAGCTCAAGGTAATGGTCGGAACCAAAGTCTCTCCCCGCCCTCGACGCCAGTGTCATGCCGACCCATTGCCGAACGATCCGCTGAATATCACCCTCGCACCAACCGCCATTGCGCATGGAGAGGCAAGTATCCCGCGCGTCGCGGAAGAGATGAATGAACTTTGCCGACGGAAACACCTGCCGCAGCTTCGTCACATAGTAGGAGTACTTCGGAGTTTTGTCGCCCCAGCGCATCTTCCCTGCCATTCCGGCGCAGTCAATAAATACCTTGTCCACAAGCGAGGCCAGATCGGTAACGCCACGGTGAAATATCGCCTGCCGCAACACCTCGGCTTCACACTCCCAGTCATTCCAACGCGAGTGGCCGGAAATCATCTGGAAAGCCTGCTCCTTTTGCTCCTCCGTGAGCGGCCCGTTCAGCGGCAACGTATCGAGCAGGGGGATCAGGAACCAGGATTCCCTGGGCACCCGCAGCCTCGGGTGCATGTTGATCATCAACCTCAGTACAGTGGTTCCAGAGCGCCCGGAACCCACGATGAAGAAAGGTCCCTCACCCATCCTGCGAGATTCGGATGCGGCCTCCCTTTGCGGCAGATCGACAAAACAAAGATACAGATTTCATTTTTCTCATAAACCCTCCTAAACGGGAATCGTTTCAAAAAAAATTCCGCTCTAGTAGTGTAGCTGCTCTCCCTCGGAGAACCTGCTTTTGGACAAAGCTTGTCAGCAGGTTTCATGCCTTCCGGCCAGCATGCGCGAACCTCTCACAAAAAGCATCCGGTTGCGTCTCTGAAAGAACGCGGCCTTCAAGTCGATCGGCAAGTCAATACAGTTCCCCTGGTTCCACCAGACTGGGCGAAAAGCGGACTGACGTTTTTCCATCCGGCCCCTGTCTTGCCTTCGCCCCGGGGTTCGGTGCCGGATCTTCATGGATTCGCCATTCTCCAGTATGAACAAGATCGTCAGGACAAATCCGTGCCTTCAGGAAACCGGATGATACCTTGAATTCCCCTCAACTTCTCCCCATATGAAAGCTCTCTCCCATCTCGGATATGGTGCGCTTGCATTGATCCTGTTTTGCACGAACAGCGCAAAATCGCATGCCGCCGACCCATCGCTGCATAAGACAGAACAGGACGCCGTGGTCATCGGCTTCGATACAGGCGATTGGAAGGGGGCCGACCTATCGACGGAACAGGTCAAGGTCGGAACGCACTCCGCCCTATGGATAGATCACCTGGCCAACGAGTCCGTGACCTCTTCAAAAATCCCGCATGACTGGACGGGCTATGACGGGCTGCGGTTGTGGATTTTTAACGCCGGGCAGTCGCCGGTCTCCTTCATGCTCGTCCTGGTCTCACAGAAGGACCGCAGCACCTTCTCGTACTACTCTCACCGGGTGACCGTCGATTGGGACGGATGGAAGGAGGTCAGCATTCCTTTCACCGCATTCGAACCCAATCGCGATCCCGCAGGTTGGAACAAGATCGACTCCGTCCTGTTCACGTCCAAGGGCTGGGCGCTCAAGCCCAGCGCGGAAGCCTCCCTTTATCTGGATGCGCTGACCCTCACAAAAGCCGCGCCATAACCGCAGTTAGGGCTGCTTCGAAAACGAATAATCGAAAAAGCCAAACTCGAAGCTCCAGTTGTTGGCATGATCCAGCACGACCACGCTCTCATGATCAAAGGGGATCTGGTAACGCTCCCAACGGCCCGAACCAATCGTCTCCTTTTTGAAAGTCTGGCCGCCCTTGAGGATTTCGAGTTGGAAATCGCCTCGCGGGTCGTTACGCACCTTCAATCTCAGGACTCCCTTGTTATTGCTTGTGATGGCTGAGAAATCAATCTGGGCGGGCTTTTCCCTGGAAAATGGCTCAAGCATGATCACGTCGGACTCGTTCCAAAGACGTTTATATACCGGCGGCACGTGACTCTCATCCCTCACTCCGCCGATTACCTTATCGTCCATCTGGGGAAGGAGCGTCGATCCGCTGGAGATTACCAGCATCGGATCGGTAACACTTCGCTTGGTGAAATCCACATCCTGCGCAGGAAGCATGGAAGTCAAAAGCACGGACAACGCGAACAGCGGGAGGGCGAATATTTTCATAAGTCTGCAGATTCTCAGATAATGGGAATGCTTAGATTGCCGCCTTGAAACAAGACAAAACTTCCCCCAGGCAGCCCCATTCTCGGCAAGGCAGCCCCTTTTGCGCCTACAGATGTCTTTCGTTTGCCGGACAAGGTCGCCAATATATTCCTCCGCCATGGACAACATACCTCAGGAAACCTCCGGGAGATCATTGGAAAGCCCAATCCATCCGGGTACGCGCATCGGGCATGTCCACCTCAAGGTCGCCGACCTTGATCGCGCCATCCACTTCTACCAGGATGTCCTCGGCTTTCAGGTGACCCAGCGTTACGGGCGGCAGGCGGCGTTTCTCGCGGCAGGCGGGTATCATCATCACATCGGACTCAATACGTGGGAGAGCCAGGGAGGTCATCCTCCCGCCCCCGGAACGACGGGACTTTTCCATCTCGCCATTCTCTATCCCACCCGAGCCGAGCTTGCTGATGCCCTGCAGCGATTGATCCGGGCAGGTATTCCTCTCGATGGGGCATCGGATCACGGAGTCAGCGAAGCTCTTTATCTCCGCGATCCGGATGAGAACGGCGTTGAGCTTTATTGGGACAAACCCCAGGAGGCCTGGCCCCGCACCCCTGACGGCGGATTGGCTATGTATACGAAGCCGCTGGATCTGAAAAATCTCCTGGCCGAGCAACGGTAATCGGAGCCAGCCCTCCTGGCCCCGCCGCGCCGAGAAACGCGTCCTCTTATTTCCCAGTCACGGCCGGGGTGGGTTCCGCGTTGATCGCATCGCCCTCCTGCAGCATCGCATTGGGATTGAGGATCACGGGCGTCTGGGCCGAGATCGCATCCGACATCACCTCGACATTGCGGCCAAAGTTTCGCCCGGGCATCACCTTGACGAAGCGCACCTTTCCACCGTCGGCGATCGCCACCAGGTTGCGGCCCTCCCGGGAGATCAGCGCATTGGTCGGCACCAGGAAGGTATTGGGCAAAGGCGTCACGTCGAATGTCGCGGTACCCGTCAAGCCTGCGGGAAGCGCCTTGTCCTTGTTATCGATCATCAGCTCGACGCGCATTGTTCCGCTGGCCGTGTCGAAGACCCGGCTGACATGCGCCAGTTTCGCCGTGAAGGTCCGTCCCGGAAATTCGCGAAATTCCACAAGCGCCTCCTTTTCCTTGCCCAGCCGCAGGGCGAGATCCGGGCTGGCGTATACGGCGAAGCGCAGCGTATCGAGCCGGTCCAGCTGGTACAGCCAGCCCGTGGCGGGCGAGGCATCTCCCCGCACCAGATCGCCCCGGTCGAAATTCCGCGCGGAAATTACTCCGTCGAATGGAGCCGTCACCGTGGAAAACCGCTGTTGTTCCTCCAGCTTGGCGAGATCCGCCTCCGCCACCCGCACGGCAGCAGCCGTCTCATTGGCGCTGGTCTGCCGCTGCTCGGTTTCCTCCTTGGAGACGACCTGGGATTGCAGGAGACGGGTGGACCGCTCGGATAAGGACAATGCATTCAACGCCCTCGCCTTGACCTGTTCGACATTGGCCCGGGCCGCATCCACGGCGCGGTCCACCTCGGGCGCGGATACGACGGCCAGCACATCTCCGGCCTTGACCTCATCGCCGATCTCATACCGTCTCTCGCTGATGACGCCAGTCGCCCGGGTAAAGATCGTCGCGGACTCATAGGGCTCCGTGCGGCCCGGCACCTCGTACCGTGCAGCCTTGGTCGCAGGAACCGGCAGGGTTGTTTTGACTGCCACCGGCTCGGCGGCAATGGCCGTCGCTAGCAGGCACGAGACGGACAGGATGGTGACGAGTATCTTCATGAGCGGGCAAATTCTTCGGAGTCCTTGAGCAATTCGGAGCCGGCATCGACTTCCGGATTCTTCTTTCGGTCAAATCTCCTTCTCACCGCGGCAAAGACGACGGGGACAAGGAAAAGCGAGGCGCAGGTGCCAAAGATGAGTCCCCCGATGACGGCGCGGCCGAGCGGAGCGTTTTGCTCGCCGCCCTCGGCATGGCCGATGGCCATCGGAATGACGCCGAGGATCATCGCCGACGCTGTCATCAAGACCGGGCGCAACCGTGTCGTGGCGGCATCGATGGCGGCACGCAAAGCGGTAAGACCGTCGTCCGAACGCAGCTTGGCAAAGGTCGTCACCAGCACGCTGTTGGCCGTCGAGACGCCGACAACCATGATGATGCCCATGAGGGCGGGCACGCTCAGCGGCGTGCCAGTGAGCCACAAGAAAAAGAAGGCGCCGGAGATCGCGACAGGCAACCCGCTCACAGCCACAAAGGGCAGCGTCCAGGACTGGAAGTTCACCACCATCACCAAAAACACCAGGAGCGCCGCGAGCCCCAGCCCGCCGATCAGCTCGGAGTACGACGAGCGCATCAGCTCGGCCTGTCCGACCAGCTCGATCTTGTTGCCCGGCTTGAGCTTCGGACGCAGTTCGGTGATGATCTTCTCCAGGTCCCTCGTCACCGACCCAAGATCGCGGCCATGAGCATTGCCCACGATCGTAAAGACCGGCTGCATCATGCTTCGCGAGACCGTGGCGGGCGAGCGCTTCTCGACCACGGAGGCAAACGCCCGGAGAGGAATCCCCTGCCCACCTCCGGTCGACGGACGTACGACGAGATTCAGGATATCGTCGATCGAGTCGAGCTTGTCCGGCGGCGCGATGACCTGCACATCGTAGGATGATCCGGTCACGGGATCGGACCAGAAGTTGGGGTTCACTGTGCCGCCGGAGCCCAGCGCGGAAAGAATGGCACGCGACGCGTCCTGCTGGCTGATGCCAAATGTGGCCGCTCTCACGCGGTCGACCTGGATGGCGTAGCGAGGCTGATCGAGCACCTCGCGCAAGGTCACATCCACCACACCGGGGATCTCTGAGAACTGCTTCTTCAGGTCCTTCGCCACGGCCAGGTTGCCTGCACGGTCGCGCCCGATGACCCGTACTTCAAAAGTCGTCGGGGCGCCGGAAGACAACGTCTGGCTGGTCGCATCCGCTGGCTGAAAGAAAGCCTGCACATCGCCAAACTTCTCCTTGAGCATGGCGCGAATCTTTGTGACGTACGTCTCGCTCGGCGCGTGTTCGCCGTGAAGCTGGATCAAAATCTCACCGTCGGCGGAGCTGATCGCGGCACTCGGCACCCAGGCGAGATTGATCGGGTTCGGCGCACCGATATTCTCCACGATGAACTGGAGTTCGTCGGCCGGGATGAGCTTGCGGATTTCCCGTTGGATATCCGCCATTTCCTTCGCCGTGTCCTCAACACGGATGCCGCTGGGGATGCGGACAAAGAGGCGGATCAGCCCGGCATCAGTCGTCGGGAAGAATTCGCGGCCCGCCTGGGTTCCCCCCCACACACCCAGTGCCACAGCCACCCCGACCGGAATGAGCACGAGCGCCTTGCGCCGCATGAGAAAGGTGAGGACACCGCGCTGAAACGCGATGATTCGATCCAGGCCGCCCTCCACCACGCGGTGCGCACGCATCAGCGGGTCCGGCCCGCTGAGTCTTGCCTTTTCCTCCGCCTTCAGTTCGGAAGGCAGGATCAGGGACGCCAGCGTCGGCACCAGGGTGCGGGCGAGCATGTAACTGGCCAGCATGGCAAAGACCACCGCCATGGCGAGCGGGCGAAAAACATCGGCCGCCGTGCCGGTCAAAAGGAAGATCGGCAGGAAGACGATGCAGATGGAAATGGTCGAGACAAACTCGGGGAACGCCACCTCGCGCGCGCCGTCGAGGATGGCGGTATGCACATCCTTGCCGAGACCGATCTGGCGCTTGATGTTCTCGATCTCCACGAGCGCGTTGTCGACCAGGATGCCGATGGCCAGAGCGAGACCGCCCAGGGTCATCAGGTTGAAGGTCGCCCCGGCCAGGTTCAGACCGATGATCGAGCACAGCAGCGCGAGCGGGATGGAGGTCAGGACGATCAATGTCGAGCGCCAGGACCCAAGGAACAGCAGCACCACCATGGCTACCAGGCCACCTACCAGCAGGATCTCATGCTCCACGCCGTTCACCGCGGCGCGAACAAAGACCGACTGGTCAAAGATCGGCTCGATGCTCATCCCGGGAGGAGCCGACGCGCGGATCTCTGGCAATCTCGCCCGGATGCCGTCGATGATGTCGATGGTGGAGGCATTGCCGAGCTTCAGGATGGAAATCATCACCGCGTTACGCCCATCGAGGCGGGCGATATTGGTGGCCACAGCCTCGCCGTCGCGCACGTTGGCCACGTCGCGCAGGAGGACGGTGCGTCCGTCGACCGACCGCAGCGGGATATCGAGGAAGGCCTGCACCGTTTCCGGGCTGGCATTGATTTCCACCGGCAGTTCCCTGTCGCCCTCCCTCAGGGAACCGGAGGGCAGAGTGAGATTCTGCTGCCCGACGATGGCAGACACATCCGAGGCCGAAAGGTTGAAGGCGTGAAGTGCATCGGGATCGAGGTCGATCATGACCTGCCTCGCCGCGCCGCCATAGGGCAGCGAAATCCGCAGCCCCGGCACGCTCTGCAATTGACTGCGCAAAGCCAGCCGCGCGTAGTCAAACAACTGACCGCTGGAAAGCGTGTCCGAAGACATCACGAGTTGCACGATCGGAACACTCGACGGGCTCGTCCTGATGATCAGCGGAGGTGAGGTGCCCGGCGGCATGCGACGCAGGATCGTCTGGGAAACACTGGTCGCCTGGGACATGGCGGTGTTCATGTCCACGTAAGGCTGGAAAGTAAGGTTCACCAGACCGACACCATTGGACGTCTCGGAGCTTACCTCGATGAGATCGTCCACGTTGTTCATGATCGCGATCTCGGAGAACGACGTAATCTTCGCCGCCATCTCGGTCGGGTTCAGTCCCGTGTAGGTCCAGACGATCATGATCTCCGGGCTGTCGACCTTGGGCAGGATGTCCGTCGACATCCGGCGGGCCGACATCACGCCAAACAACAGGATGAGGATGGCCAGTACGGCAATCGTGTATTTGTACCGAAGCGCGAAGACGACAATCCACATAAGGTCAGTTCACCGGAGTTTCCCTGACCTTAACATCTCCGGAGCCCAAAAGTGTGTCAGGCGGAGACCTAAATTGTAACAAAGTCTGCCAACGCCGCGACAATGATACACCTTGTTACACTTTTTGAGATTTCTCCCGGCGATTTCCGAGTATCATCATAACGACCGTCATGCCGCCCGTCCTCCATATCGCCGTCGTCGACGATCATCGCGAGATTCGCGAACTACTCGTGAGATATCTCGGCGAACACGGCTACAAGGTCAGCGCAGCGGAAAATGCAGCGGGGTTTCGCCGGTTGCTTGAGTCCGGCATGCCGGACCTCGTCGTGCTGGATATCATGATGCCCGGAGACGACGGTCTCGTGCTCTGCCGGGAACTGCGGGCCAGATTTTCGGTTCCCATCATTTTTCTCACCGCGATGGCCGACGATACGGATCGCATCATTGGCCTTGAGATGGGGGCGGACGATTACCTGACCAAGCCCTTCAACCCACGCGAACTCCTCGCCCGCATCAAGGCCGTCCTGCGGCGCACGCAGAGCATGCCGCCGACTCGCGAGGCCGTGCAATCGGAGAAAATCACTTTCGGCCCGAAATCGCTGGATGTAAACCGCCGCGAGGTCGTCGGTCACGATGGGGTGGCCGTGCCGCTGAGCCACGCCGAGTTTCGCCTGCTGTGCGTCTTCCTCGAGCGTCCCGGCGTCATTCTTTCCCGCGATCAACTCATTGACCTCACCTCCGGCCGCGTCGCGGAGGTCTGGGATCGCAGCATCGACAATCAGGTCAGCCGCCTCCGACGAAAGATCGAGGACGATCCCTCGCAGCCGGAGTTTATCAAAACCTGCTGGGGCGACGGATACCAATTCACAGCGGAGGTCTCCCGGTCATGAGACTCTGGCCCCGCACGCTCACCGGCCAGTTGATCCTCGTGCTGCTCCTGGCGCTGGCCATCTCCCAGGCCGTCACGCTGGTCATCTATCGGTTCGAGCGCGCCCGAGCCCTCCGCGTTGTCATCGGCGAGGAATGCCTCGGCCGCGCGGTCTCCGCCTTCCGCCTCGCGGAGGGCGTGCCTCCCGACCAGAGAAAGTCGGCGATCAAAACCATCGAGACCCCCCTCACCCGCTACTGGCTGAGCCGGGATCAGATTTCCTCCGAGGACTGGCAGAAACAGGCGCGCGACCATTTGCTGAAGCCCACTTCCGCAGCGGGCAACAACACCCCCACCGCCAGCATGTTTGTCCGCGAAACCATGCTAAACCACATTTCCGACGCCTCCTGGCGGGAATTGCCCGGCGGCACATGGCTGCTGCAGCAGCCCCTCCATATCCTCGATCTGCCAGCTTGGAACGGCTTCGGCTTCAAGATGCAGCTCGGCAATGGCGAGTACCTGAACATGATTTACGCCAAGCCAGAGTATCTCATGCAGTCCGCACTGACTCCCGGCTACTACACGGCGCTCATCATCACCGTGCTGATCTTTGCCGGTTCCGCGCTGCTCATTGCGCGGCGAATCGTGCGACCGCTCCGCCATCTGACCAAGTCCGCCGAGCGGCTGGGACGCGGCCATGAGGTGGAGATTCTCAAGGAGGAAGGCCCCGAGGACATCCGCTCAACCATCTCTGCCTTCAACCGCATGCAGGTCCGCCTGAATCGCTTTCTGACCGATCGCACTCGCATGCTGGCCGCCATCAGCCACGACCTGCGCACCCCCATCACCTCGCTCCGCCTGCGCACGGAGTTCATCGCGGATGAGGAAATGCGGCAGAAATTCAACGCCACCCTGGACGAAATGCAGAGCATGGCCGAGGCCTCACTCTCCTTCGCAAAATCGGAATCCACCGTGGAAGCCACCCGCGCGGTCGATCTCGACGCCTTGCTAGAGAGCATCTGCGATGATCTCACGGAAATGGGCTGCAAGGTCGATCTGACCAGCCCGGGCCGGCTCCCCTACAAATGCCGGTCCGATTCCCTCCGCCGCGCTCTGCGCAACATCATCGAGAACGCCGTCCGCTACGGCGAGTGCGCCCGCGTTTCCCTCCATCGCCATTCCGACCGCATCGACATCACGGTGGAGGATGATGGACCAGGCATTGCCGTTGCCGATCGCGAGCGTGTTTTCGAGCCATTCGTTCGTCTGGAAGGTTCTCGCAACCGCGATACCGGGGGCGTGGGCCTCGGCCTCTCCATCGCCCGCTCCATCATCCGCAACCACGGCGGCGAGATCACGCTGTCGCAGGGCAATAAAGGCCTGCGCGTCCTGATTCAACTGCCCCCGGTCTGCCCTAATCTGGCTTAGCCTTCGCCAAGCCTAATGACGCTAACACGGCAGTCTCTTGCTCTGGCGTTGCTTCAACAGCCTTTCCATCGCTGGAGATGGCGGCAACCTGCGGCTCGCCCGCCGAAATTCCTCGCCAGGGCAAGGACTCAAAGACGACAAAATCCCGCCCCTCCAGGGACAACAGGGATAGTCGAAAATACGCAAATTTCCCCAAAAACTCCGCCTTTCGGGAAAGCCGGATCTGACCAGACGGCACTCGCTCCAACTCCCCGCCATCGATTTTCAACCACCAACCCGGCCTTTCGGGAACACCCAGTTCCAGCCCGGTCGGGGTGGACTTCACACTCTGGAAATAGAAACTCAGCCATTCTGCAGCGGTACGCGGTTTGCTGGCCGATTGATTGCATTCTTTAATGATGTCCCGTCCGAAGTGGGCAGGGAGTGCCGCCAACATGACTCTATCGTAACCTCGATCGTACTCATCATCCTGCGGCAGAGTCCCAAAGCCGCAAGCTGAGCCGAGAGAATCGACCCCAAAACGGATCTGGAGCTCATTAGCTACCGCGCGTCTCTCACCGTTCTCCCCCTTCAGGGGAATTTCATAAATAAAGAACCGCCCTTTGGCCACATCCCACATTGCTGACGCATACCCAACGGGCCATCCCCATGGCGTAAGCCAGAATGCAGCCACCAGGATCACAAGTGCCCAGAACTTTCGAGCATCCGCACCGA
>Ga0097683_1001871_pt1 | contig 22747 bp, 18 predicted proteins | sample ThiBio_1000_plan_2_FD_72846 | JGI IMG/M metagenome (GOLD analysis project Ga0097683, IMG submission 72846) | Wastewater bioreactor microbial communities from Cape Town, South Africa - Thiocy_cont_1000_plan - 1398105538256 (version 2) (version 2) ...
TACTCGTGCTGCCAGAACATGCGCACCTCGGGGATGAGGGCGATGCCGGACGCGACATTCCAGGTGTAGGCAATACGGCCGCCGAGGTTGGTGCGGAGGCTGCTGGCGTTCTGCTGGCCGACCCGGAGGTCGAGGCTGTCCGCGCCGGTCTCGGTGAAGGGCGCGATGCCGGAGTAGGTGTATTGCGCGCTGACGAGGGGGCCAAAGGTGAAGCCGCCCGCGCGCCAGTCGTGGCCGAGATCGAGATAGGCGGAAAGCTGGCCGCCGTCGGGGGTGGCGCGGGCGGTGCGGTCGATGGTGCTGAACTGGATGGAGCGCTTGGCGACGTAGCCGGTGTACCCGCCGCTGACGATGGCGTCGCTGTAGAATCCGCCGCTCTGGAAGGAGGCGTACCCGCCGAAGAGGGCGGAGTTGGCCGAGGACATGCTGCCGTTGGCATACTTCGCATAGGAGCCCTGGTAGCCGCCGAAGAGGCCGGTGGTGAGATTCTCGCTCCACGCGTAATCGGCCCCGGTGAAGAAGCCGCCATTCTGGAAGCGGTAGCCGGGGAGGTCGTTGACGGTGGCGACCTTGGAAAAGATGCCGTTGCCGAGCGCCCAGACGCCCCAGCGGTTGCCGGGAGCGGGGGCGAGGAGATCCTTGCCATCGCGGGCGTCGAGGACGTTTTTGCCATTGCGGTCGTTCTTCAGCGGAGCCTCCAGGCCCATGGCCTGAAAGCCCCGCGCGCCGAGGCGCACGGCCCCGAGGCGCTGCGCGATGATCTGGCTCTGCGCGACAGCCTGCTCGATGGTGGCGGCGGTGAGGGTCTGGTAATACGCGGGCGAGATGGCGTCGAAGGCGGCGGGGTATTGACTGGCACTCTGGAGATCGAGTGCGGTGCTGACGGCGTCGCGGTCGCCCGCCGCACCGATGAAGGCATCGAGGGCGCGGGCGATATTGCGCTGGTTTGGCGTCTCCGCGACAAGCGTGTAGCTGGCCGGGGCGACGAGGAGGATGCCGGTGCCGCCCTCGGTGAGGAAGCGCCCGCGATAGAGCGCCGGGTCGGGCATGAGGATGGTGTCAAACGCGCCGCTGATGCCGCCCGCCTGGAGAAAAGCGTACTGCTGGCCGTACTGGAGCCCGCTGAAGCCGCCGAAGGCCTGGACGTCGAGCGTGCCCGCGAGCGCGGCCTGGCCGCCGACGAGGAGCCGGTCATACACGGTGGGGCTGGCGATTTCGATCTGGAGCGTGCCGCCGGGGGCCTGGGTGTAATCGCCCGTGATGGTGAGCGTGCCGGGGGAGTTGCCGGGCGCGACGCCGCCATTGTTGAAGACATTGCCGAGGATGACGCCGATGCCCTTGAGCCAGGCGCCGGGCTGCACGGCGACAGAGGGTGCGGCGAGGAGGCCGTTGACGGAAAGGATGCCCTGCGCGATGGAGGCGGGGCCGCCGGAGAGGAGGGTGGCGAGGAGGTTGAGCTGGCCGGGGCCGAGTTTCGTCAAGCCGCCGGGTACGGCAACAAGATCGCCCGCGAGCGCGGCCTCGCCTCCCGTGACGGTGAGGTTCCCGCTGGTGACGCCGAGCGTGTTGTGCACGGTGAGCTGCGACCCGGGGGTAAAGGTGAGCGAGTTGACCGTGTTGCTGTCGGCTGTTGTCGCTGTCTGGACTGATCCGCTGACGAGGAAGTCGGCGTTCGTCGGGGTGAAGGGGCCGCCATTGTTTTGCAGGACGGGGCCGGACGAGGTTCCGGCGAGGGTGAGCCGGAGGGTCGTGCCGTCGAGGGAGAAGACCGCGTCGAGCCCCGCCGCGCCGCCCGCGAGGGAAAAGAGCCCGAGCATGGAGGCGTCGAGATCGGGCGCGCTCAGGAGGTCGTAGGTGACATTGGCCGCGAGGCCGGAGAGCGTGAAGACGCCGCCATCCGCGCCGATCGTGAGCGAGCTGGCGATGTTGAGGAAATCCGCCCCGGCGGCGAGGGCGATGCTGCCGTCATTCCAGGCGAGCGACTGGATGTTGAGCGTGCCGGAGGGGGCGAACGTGCCGCCGGAGAGGGTGACGCTGCCCGCGCCGAGGGCGTATGCGGCGGTGGTGCGGAGCGTGCCGCTCTGGACCAGGACAGTGCCGGAGAAGAGCCCGAGGCTGGAGCTGATGATCGTGGTGGAACCCGTGCCGCTCTGCGAGACGACGCCGGTGCCGGAGAGGCGCGTGTTAAAGATGTAGTCCGCCGAGGTGTGCTGAAAGAGCAGCGTGGCTCCGGAGGCGAGGTTGACCACGGGGGCATTCAACGTGCCTGCCGTGCTGTTGTCGCCGATGTTGAGCTCGCTGCCTGAGCCTACCTGGATGCCCAGGAGCGGATTGGTGACATTCAACTCGCCGCCCTCGCGCACGACGACGCGCGACGTGCCGTTGAGGCCGATGAACATGGCCCCCGTGGTCACCTGCGTCCCGGAGTCGGAGATGGTGAGCGTGCCTTGGGACCCCGTTTCGCTGCCGAGGATGATCACGCCAGCCTGGAGGGCTGCTCCGCTGGCGACGGTGAGACCGGCCAGGCCGCTCTGGCCGACGACGAGGCTGCCGTAGGTGGTCCACCGCGTGCCGGAGTCGGCGAGGCTGGCCGTGGCGGTGCCGGTGGCCTGCGCCGCGAGGATGGCATCGCCTCCGGTGGTGATCGTGCTGCCAGCCGTGGCCTGAAAATACGCCTCCCCCGCGTCCCCGATGGTCAGGCTTGTCGTCGTCTCCAGCGAGCCGCCGAGCACCCAGGTGCTGCCGTGGGAGCCAGCATTCCGGCCGAGGAGATAACTGCCGGAGGTGAGCGAACTGCCATCCCACACGGTGACGAAGGCGCTCGTTGCGCTCTCGCCGACCACGAGCGACCCGGTATTTTCCCAACTGCCGCCATTCAGGACGACGCTGGCATTTGCCCCCGCCCCGGCCCCGACGACCGCCGAGCCGCTCGTCACCGCGCCGCCGGAGGAAGCCTGGAGTAGCCCGTCGCCCAGGCCGCCCACCACGAGCTGGCCCGCGACCTCCCAGCGGCTGCCGGGATCGGTCAATAGCACGGAACCTCGGGACCCTGCCTCCGCGCCGATCGTGGCTTCCTGGCTCTGCACGAGCGCGCCCTGGTAGAGCGAGAGGGTTCCGTTTCCGGCCTTGCCGACCACGAGCTGGTCGCCGGTGATCCATTGCGCCCCCGCGCCGATGACCTGGACGATCGAGGAGGCCGGGCCCGCGCCGTAGCCGATGTATGCACTGCCTCCCGCCCCCACCTCGGCCATGGCGCCTGCGGAGAGGACGAGGGCGCCCGTGCCGTCGCGGCCCACGATGAGGTCGCCGTGGTTGATCCAGGAGGTGTGGTAGCCGGGCGCGGAGCTGGCCAGCGAGATCTGGCCGCTGGACCCGGCGCTGTCGCCGATGACGGTGGTGCCGGTGTTCAGCGTAGCGCCATTCTGCACCGAGAGCCTGCCGGTTCCCGCCGCGCCGACGGTGAGGGTGTCCTGCACGGTCCACTGTGTGGTGGTGCCGGTGAGATAGGCGGAGTTGCTCAGGCCGGCGGCGGTCGCGCCGATGGTGACATCGGCATTGGTGGAGGAGGCGGCAAGCGAGGCGGTCGCGGTGGCTCCCGCGATGGCGTCGATGGTGAAATTTCCCCCGCCCGTGTGCGCCGCCCCGTTGGTGGAAAGGGTGCCCTGCTGCACGAGGGTGTCGCCCGTGTAGGAGGCCCCGCCGTAGAGATACAGGGACCCGGTGCCGGACTTCGTGAGGCCGCCGGAGCCGGTGACGGGGGCATTGAGCAGGAAGAGGCTCGTGTCGTTGATCTGCATCGTCATGGTGGCATCCGCGGTCGCCAGCGTTGAGCCGCCCGAGGGATAGAGGACAAAGTAGTCCGAGCCGTTCGTGGTGATGTCATTCACCGAGACAGTCCCCGACAGGATCAGCGTGGCGGGGTACGGAGGGGTGACGGAAGTGGCGGTGAAGTACGCGCTCGCGCCGTCGTGCCACGCCTGCGCCGGGCCGATGCCGCCGATACTATCCGTCCAGGCCGCCGTCCCCGTGCCCCATGTCATGGAGGGGCCTGTCCAATAAAGCGTTTCCCCGCGAAGGAGAGAGGAGCATAATGCCGAATATGCGAGGACCTGAAAAACACCGCGCCGCCACGTTTTCATGGGTGCGTTTTCCCCGCTCCGCCACCCGGCGTCGAATGGCGTTTTCAGGTAGAACTACGTGGAATTCGGACGTGCGACGGGTCGCTGGCACACGCCATCCTGACCGTCCATGAGGGACGACTCATCCACCCGCCCGGCTGCTCCGCTGCGCCTCGTCGTCATCGAGGACCAGGCGCTCTTTCGCCAGCTCACGGTCGAGGTGGTGCGCGCGGACCCGCGCTTCATCGTGGTGGGCGAGGCTGCCAATGGAAGCGACGGCTGGGAGCTGTGCCTGCGCACGCGGCCAGACCTCGTCATTCTCGACCTGAACATTCCCGAACCCGACGGCCTCGCGCTCTGCGGGCGGCTGCGGGACGAACTGCCCGCCGCGCGCGTGCTCGCCGTCACCTCGTACACCGACGCGCTTACTCTCACGCGGCTGCGGGACCTCGGCGTGGCCGGGTATGTGGAAAAAGACCAGCCGCTCGACACGCTGCGCCAGGCGCTGGAGGCGCTCGCGGCGGGCGGGACGTTTCACACCCGCATCGTGGCCGAGACCCGGCGGCGGCAGCAGGGCGACCCGCATTCTTTTGACAAGGTGCTCAGCAGCCGGGAGCAGGAGATACTCTCCCTCATCGCGGCCGGGCTGCGCAACCGCGAGATCGCGGAGCGGCTCGGGCTCAGCGTGCGCACGGTCGAGGGGCATCGCGCCGCGATCATGCAAAAGCTCGGGGTGAAAAACCTCGCCGGTCTCCTTCGCTATGCCCAGACCCTGGGCGTGAACCCTCACTGAACCAGCGGCAGGCGGAAGGTGACGCGCGTGCCGCGCCCCGGCCCGCTCTCCACCCGCAGCCGCGCGCCCTGCACGGCGCAAAACTCCCGCACCAGCACGAGCCCCAGGCCGCGCGGGGAATCGGCCTCGCCGTGGAAATGATGGCGTATCTCCTCCTCCGTCAGCGCGGTCCCGTCGTTGCTCACCGAGACGGCGAGGTCCGTCCCGTCGGCCCGCGCCTCGACTGTCACGCGCCCATCTGCCGGGCAGGCCGGGAGGGCGTTGGAGAGGAGATTGCGCACGATGGTGCGGGTCATCTCGGGATCGGCGGAGACGGCGGCGGCTTCCTCCGGGAGGACGAGGTCGAGGGTGATGCCGCGCAGGTGGGCGCGGAGGCGGAAGAGATTCACCACCGGGCCGAGCAGGGCCTCGGCGGGCAGGGTTTCCGGCCGGTACGCCACCTGGCCCGTGCGCAGGCGCGCCCAGCTCAGGAGATTCTCCAGCGTCTCGAGCTGGCCCTTGGCCGACTGGTGCATCTCGCCCGCGTACCCGGCCAGCCGGTCGGGCGTGATGCGGGCGGCGGATTCCATGAGATACTCCGAGAGCCGCACGAGACCGTAGAGCGGCGCGCGCAGGTCGTGCCCGATGATGGAAAGGAGGCGGTCCTTGCCGTCATTCGCGGTGCGCAGCTCGGCGGTGCGCTCGGCGACCGTTTCCTCCAGCCCCTCGACCGCCCGCCGCCGGTCTGCCAGAGCACCCGCCACCAGCAGGCCCGTTGCCGACGCCACGATGAGCAGCGTCTGGTAATACAGCATCGCCTCCCGCAGTACCGGGGCCTCCGGGAAGGAACCCGAGAAGAAAAACCGCTCAAAGCTCGCCACCCCAAAGACCAGCGAACTCATGCCGACGCCGAAGATGCCAAACCGCAGCGCCGCCCAGATGAAGAAGGGGAACACGAGGAACGGCAGCACCGAGAGCGACGTGCCCGCCCGCACCGCAGGCACCAGCACGTAGGCCGTGGCGAGCAGCCCCGCCCAGAGCAGCAGAGCCTCGCCGCAGCGCGCCGCGCTCAGGCCGCGCAGCGCGCCCCGGTGCTCCACCCCTGCCACCATCGCAGGCGCGACGATCAGGATGCCCGCCGCCACGCTCAGCCAGATCGAGAGCAGATCGCTGCCGAAGCTCTCCCACGTCGTCCATCCAAAGGCCACGCGGAAATACGTGCCCAGCGCGATCCGCAGAAACATGCAGAGCCCCGCCGGGAGCAGGAAAAACCCCAGCACCGCGCCGAGGCTGTCGAGCCCCGCGCGATACCCGCCCATCCGCCGCATGAGCCACGCGCTCGCCCCGCCCCACAGCGCCACCTCCCACGTCGCGACCCAGAGCGACTGCCACCACGGCGTGCCCACCGCCTGCGACACCAGGAACTCGCCCGCCATCAGCGGAGGGATCGCGCGCGGCCCCCACAGCAGCACGCTCGCGAGCACGAACCCCGCAAACGGCCAGATCACATCCGTGAGAGAGCCCGAGGGAATGGACAGCGTCGCCGGCACCCACCCCAGCAGGAACGCCCCCGCCGCGAGGGCGAGATTCCAAAGAGCGCGGCGCAACGTCATGACTGCATTAGCTATTACCTCCCCGCCCGTTGTCAATCGACCCGCTTCAGGCGACCGGTTGCCCGCGTGGAAAAGTCATTTCCTCCGCGAGCGGAGAGAGAGGACCAGGCGGGAGGATTGTGGCAGCGCGTGGCTATTTCAGGAGGGAGTCACCGAGGCTGATGTCTTTGGGATCGAAGGCCGCGCCGTGGGCGTCGACGAGGGAGAGGAACTGGAGGCCGTCCCTGGCGATGTGAAAACGCGCGATGAGGTGGGTCTGGAAGGACCATTTCAGGGCCATCTCGATCTCCGATGGGCTCTTCGTGGAGATGGGGCTGGGGGCGATGACTGCGGAGGCGAGTTTGCAGCGCCAGCCGGTACTGATGGCTCCCGCCGAGGCGAGCGTGCCATTCTCGCGCAGGAGGAACCATGTGGCGGAGCCCTGGCCGGGATATCTCTCGATGGGCAGCTTGATCAGGATGAAGGTATAGGGCTGGAGGTCGGTGGCGATGACGGGGCCGACCAGCACCCGGCGGAGCAGGCTGACGGTGCGGTCGGGGCTCAGGCTATTCGCCAGGGCGGCTTGCAGGGGTTTCCACGCGAGGCCGACATTCTCCGGTTTGCCGAGGAGGGCGAGGATTTCGGGAAGATTGTCCGGCAGGCCCTGGATGGGCGGATCGTCAGGGACGCTGGTGCTTGTGATGGTGGTGATCAGCTCGCGCGCGGAGCGCGGGTCGCGGCTATGCCACGGGTGATCGAGCATGACGGTCTTCGTCGCCGGGTCAAAGGTCCACGCCATCGCCATCTCGCCGCAGATGACATCGAGAAAGGCGCGGGCGGGCAGCGTCCTGGAGGCGGCGTCTCCGTAGGGATAGGATATCCGGGTGAAGTAGGTGAGCGTCGCCATGAAGTCGGCCACATCCTGCGGGCACTGCACGGCGAAGCCGGTGGTGGCCTGAATCTCGGAGACCGCCTCGCGGAAAGTCCGGGCGCTGTAAGTCAGCGGCACCTGCTTTTCCAGCGGATCAGCCGCGCGGAGCGGGGCGCTGGCGAGGAGGAGCAGGAAAAACAGAGCGAGCGCGGCTAGGTGGCGGGGCATGGCGGGCTAGGGCTGTTGCTTCACCTCATTGCCGCTTTCGTCGAAGTGGCGGGTGATGCTTCGCAGGCTGGGGTGGTGGGATATTTGGGTGATGGTGCGGAGTGTGCCGGTGTCGGGCCAGTAGTCGTAGAGAGCCTCGCCGATGGGGTTGACACAGGATATGGCCGGGAGGAGCGACGATCGCCGAAGCAAGCGGGTGGCGACAGGATCGGCATAACTGGCGGCGAACTCCCGGGCGGTTTGCTGGCCCTCGGCCCTGCGGTCGAACATCGTACACCATGTGGTGGCGCGGCGTATGCTGCCCTTTTCGTCATAGTCGTAACACCACATCGAGGCTCCGATCTGGGTGAAGGTCAGACGCTGGCTTTTTCCGAATGTCTGAACCTGCTCGACCCGGCGGGACAGCACGCGGTAGGCGGTGATGCCGGGATCGGGTAATGCAGGCGTGGCGGGATGGTGCTGGAGGATAAAGTATTCCCGGTCGGAGATGGTGACGATTTCAACATAGCCCTCTGCGGCGTCGGGGCGGTCGATGGGCTCCGCCTGGGACAGGATGGCGGTAAAGTCGGGCCGGGTGCGATCCAACCGGAAGTTCTCCGTGATCGGCCCGTCATAACGATAACACCTCGGCGGCGCGGCAGGATGGGTAAGCTGCGGATAGGTGGAGAGAAGAGTGGAGCGGAGGTCGACCTGTTCGCCGAGCTTCGGCGAGAGAACCCAGGCGAGGAGAACGAGAAAAGGCAGGAGCAGGAAATGCATGGCAGGGGGCGGGATTATTTCGGCTCTTTCAGCTCATTGCCGTTTTCGTCGAAGTGGCGGACAGAAGTTTTGAGGCCTCCGCAGCGGGAGTGGGATGTGATGGTGCGCAGCTTGCCGGTGTCGGGCCAGTAGTCGTAGAGGGTTTCGCTGATGAGGCGGGGAGGCTTGGGCGTGGGTGGATCGCCGGGAGCTGTGAAGTACCGATCTTTTGTACCGGGGAGAAACAGGTCGCCGATGGGATGAATGGAGCCGCTCTCCAGCGGTAGGAACCATGAGGCGAGGCGACGAATGCGACCCTGGGCATTGTACTCGTAGCTCCATTTGGAAACGCCGGTTTCGGTGGTACGAAGCGTCTTCATTTTTCCCCCAGCGTTTACCTGTTCGATGCCGAAGGGGGTGACGCGATAAACCGTCGTCTCCGGTTCCGAGCCGGTGGATTGCCCACCATGGATGAGGACAAAAAACTCCGCGTCCCAGATGGTGACGACCTCGATGTAGCCGGAGTCCGGCGTGGGAGCTTCGATGGCCTCCGATCGCGCGATCATTCCGGCAAAGGAGGGCCGGGTCGTATCTGCGGTGAGGTGGCCCCAGATCTCCGGCGTGGCGCGGTAGTATCTCGTCGTCGCGGTGGCTGTGAGGAGCTGGGGGAAGGTGGTGAAGACGGTCGGAGCCTTGGCGACGGCAGGGGGACCTGTCGGCGAGTCCATCCACGCGAGGGCGATGAGGAGGAGGGAAGCAAGGGCCTGCATGCTCGGGAGCATGTCCGGATGCTAAAGACGCGACGCCGGGGGAGAAAAGGGGATTCCCCCGGCGGGCGGCGGGGCGGGGGATTTGCGCTGGCGTGGGAGGCTCAGGCCGGGTCGGCGACCGTGTAGCCGTGCGCGGCCAGCGAGGCTTTCACCGCGCGGGGCTGGAGGGTCCAAAAGACGACGTACGGCGGCACGGCGGGGTCCGCGTGGAGGAAACGCAGCCCGCGCGAGAAGATGCCGCGAGATGCCTCCACCGACACGGCCTCGCGGCTGAATACGTAACGGACGCCCGGCCCGCGCAGGAGGAGCTCGCGGAGGCGATCTCCAGCGTGCGAGGGGCCAAGGTCGAGTTAACCGCGCCGAGGCTGCTGCGCCGAGGTGGAGGCCGCTGGGGAGCTTCGCGGGTGCGGTTCGCTCGGGCGCCAGGGATCAGGCCCGGCTTATTTGGGGAACTGCTGCTCCCACGCTTTCCCAAACGCGACGGCGTCGTCCCGGGACTCGAAGGTCTTGAACAGGACGACCACCGCGAGGTCGGCGGCCTTGATACAGGCCTCGATGTCCTCGCCCTGCGGCGGTTTGTTGAGAGTATAGGCTGCTCCCATCACGGACATGCCGTGAAATTGCGGCGGGTTCGGCCCGCGATAGGCATCGGAGTACAGGGTGTTGAGGGCTGCGAGCTCGGGCATTTCGTGGAACTTTGGCACCAGCCCGCCGTCTCCGATGCGGGCCTGGAACAGGTAGCCCACCTTCCCATCGCGCGGGCCCCACAGGAACTCGACCTGCGCGGTGGCCGGGGCGTAGCCCGCCTTGGCGTTGCCGAGGGCGATCGGCGTCTGGCCGAGGTTCGGGAGGAGCGGCGCGTCGGCGAGGCGTTTCCAAAACTTGCCGTCCTTGAAAACCAGTACGGTGGCAAACCCGGAGACCGTGGTGTCGGCAATCGGCGCGGACGACCCGACGCTGCGAATGCCGAGGAAGCTGCGCAAGGCGGTATCCCGTACGGCGGCATTCACCTGCGCCTGCAAAGGCAAGGCGGCGAAACACGTAAGCGAAGCGGCGAGGAGGAGGGTTTTCATAAGGTGGTTGGTAAGATAAGGCGGCTGGCGAAACGAGAGGAGCTAAAATATGTCCGAAATCCTTAGACCGGGAAAGAAGCGCAGGATGTTGGTGATGATGGTCTGCGCGGCGATCAGCGCGAGCATGACGAGAAGCATCCGGCTCAGGCGCGGAGCCCTCCGAAACGCGAGCCAGAAACAAACGAGCGCGCCAACCTCCGCGACCGTGGAGGAGATGAGCAGCACCTCATAATGCGGCGCGCTGACCGAGGCCAGCGCCACGCCGATGAGAAAGAGGAGGAAACCGATGGCGGCAGGGATCATGGGGAGGAACTTTATCAGCAGAATGCCAGCATTTTTCTTGAACTCTGCCGTTTTCCCGTTCGGGAAATCACGCCATTTTGAGAAAATTCAAGAAGAGGGGAACGGGACATGCAATAAGTGTGCGCTTTGGGAATTTTTGGGAAAGCGCAAAGCGCTGGGGCGGGGTAGTTGCTGGGCCGTCTCTCACTGCGTCAAAAAAATCCAGAGTGGACACTGAGGGTGTATACACTTTAAGCTGTGGGGATATGGCTTGGATCGAATCGCATCAGGAAATGGCCCGGCATCCGAAGACGCGGCGGGTGGCGGTGCGGCTGGGGATTTCAAAGGCGGCGGTGATCGGGCATCTGCACCTGCTGTGGTGGTGGACGCTGGATTTTGCGCCGGATGGGGATTTGTCGGGGTTCGAGGCGGAGGAGATTGCTTCGGTGGCGGAATGGGAGGGGGATGCGGGGCAGTTCCTGCAGGCCTTGCTGGAGACGGGGTGGCTGGATGAGGGGCGGCGGGTGCATAATTGGGAGGATTACGCGGGGCGGCTGGTCACTCTGCGCGAGGAGAATCGCGAGAGGCAGCGGCGTTGCCGGGAGAAGAAGCGCGACGTGGTCCCGCCGGGTGGGGACGATGTCGAGGGTGTGCCTCGGGCGGGTCGCGCGAAGGTGGCCGCGAAGTCTCAGGCTTGTCGCCCGGATGTCCCGGCGAAGTCTCAGACCCGTAACGGGGGTATAAAGGTCGCGTCACCGCTGCGTAACGCCGATGTCACGGCGATGTCACAGTTATGTCACGCGGATGTCACTGTGACGTCACAGTTACGTCACGGGGCTACAGAACCAGACCAGACAGAACAGAACCGGACCGAACCCAACCGAGAGAGAGTTGCGCGTGGGCGCGCGGGTGGGCCTGCGGAGCGGAGCGGCGGGGTGCCCTCGCTCTCTCGCTCTCGCGAGCTGGTGGCAGTCGGGGAACCTGCGCCTGTCGGCGGGGAACACTCAGGCAGGGGCGGCGATGTTTTGCCTCGGGACCAGGAGGATCGGCGCGAAGGCGGGGAGCCGCTGCGGGAAGCGGATGCCGTCCCGACGGAAGGGGATGCCTCGGGCGAGGCGGGGAGGTTTTCGCCAGAGGCGGGAGGTTCGCTGCGCGAGGAGGGGGAAAGTTCTGCGCTTTCCAGACAGGCTCGATGCGCGGAGGCTTTGCCGGGTGCCGGGGACTGGAGCGAAGGCGGGGAGCAGAGACCTAAGGAGGGGTCAATTTCGTCGTCCGGTGAGGAATGTTCGTTCGATGATCGGGAGGCGTCGCGTGGGAGCGGCCAGTTGCAGCCAGCTGACGCTGTGCGAAGGGACTCGCTGACTTGCGGTGGCGGGGAGTCCTTCGTGGAGGACGGGGTGTCTTTGCCTCGGAGCAGCGGGGATTGGCGCGAAGGCGGGGAACCGGGGTACGGGGACGAGTCAATGTCGCCGCACGGGGGTGGGCGCTTGCTCGATGCTCGCGAGTCGTCACGTGCGGACGGGGAGTTGCCGCCGGTTGACGCGGAGGAAAGAGACGCGCCGTCTCGCGGCGGGGGGCTTTCCTCGGGAAATCGTGAGGGGAATCGTACACCGCTGGACGCGGAGGGACGGGCTTTGCCGGGAGCCGGGCCGGTTTCTGCGGAGGGAGGCGCGGGGCGCGGTGGCCGGGATCTTTCGCCGATGGACGCGATGGGCGGGGATGATGGGCTGCGCGCGGGATGTGATGGTGAACGGCTTTCGCGCGAGGTGCGGGAGGCGTTGCAGGCTGGCGCGGAGGAGTCTCCGGCGGATTGCGGGAGATTGGCGGCCGGGGCGGTCGCGGGGGGTGGCTTGCCGCGCGGGGAAGGGCGCTGGCGCGATGATCGCGATTCGCTGTGTGGGGGCGGGGAATTGCCACCAGCTGGCGGGGAGGCGACGGGGCGTGGGGAGGAGTCAATTTCGCCGCGCGATGAGGGGCGTGGGCCTGCGGGTGTGGGCCGGCGGGCGGAGCTGGAGGCGCGGGAGGCGCTGCGGCAGGATGGGGCGTTTCGGGAGGCGTGGCTGGGCTGGCGTCAGCATCTGGAGGACCTGGGGCGGCCGCTGATTTCGCGAGGCCAGGAGCGGGCGCTGCTGCGGGAGTGTGCGCGGCGGGGCGCGGAGCGGGCGATGGAGGTGATCGCCTACAGCATCACGCGGGGCGCGAAGAATCTCATCTGGGACGACGCGCCTCGGGCGAAGCGCGTGCGGCAGCCGACGGTGGCGACGGGGCGTGCGCCAAACCCCGATGGCTGGCCGGAGTGGCTGGCCGGGGAGTACCCGGATCGGGTGGGTATTGCCTACGCCGACGCGCCGGAGTCCGTGCAGGGGGAGTTTCGCCGGGCTGCACGGAAGACAGGTTGAACAGAAGGAAGCGAAGGAAGCAAAGGAAGACGGGAAGGCATTTCTACAGAAGGTCGCAAAGGACGCTAAGGGCTGAGTCGGGGGGCGTCGGTCGTGTGCCGTCGCAATGCTGGGGAGCGACTCTTAGTGGCGTTTTTTCAAGGCTGATTAGGACAGAAGGGAGAGGAGCGAGACGGCGAGTTTTCAGCGGTTCCGTTTTCAGACTTCGCGCGGAGGACGGGGCGGGGTGATTTCGCGGGCGCGGTCTTGCTGCGACAGGAGGGAAGGATGGAACAGAAGGCAGTGAAGGAGGAAGACGAAGCCGGAGGTGGGAGGCCGGAAGTCGGGAGTTTTCCGGAATGCGATACGTACTGACTAACCCTCCGGATTTTCCCCGTGTCATGAGAGCGGCTTGCTCTTCATTGCGCACCATTCCAGACATTGCGCGTCGGTTAAGCATTTCATTGGCGCGTCTCCGATCGGACCCTTTCCCAATACAAAACCGCAGACCGATAGTCTTCTTCGCAAATCTTGATAAACTCGCAATCAGCCACTGCATTCAACCACTCTAAAATAACTGATGCCTGTTCTTTTGTGAATGACTTGAAGGTCCGATCTGCAAGCTTCCGAAGAAACCTTCGCTCTTCTTGGTCCGTTTCAGACGATTTCAGACCATCAAGAAAATAGATAACCATGTCATCTTCACTAGACCAACCCAACTGAGGCGCTTTGAGGATATCAACGAGTAAGGCCGGAAGAAACTTCTTCACTGAGGCGTCATCCAGACGTGAAATTGAACGTCTCAATTCCCTGCGTCCGTCTTCATCGATATATTTCTCTCGACGTGGAAAGGCCAGGTCGAATCGGGCTTCCAAAGCGGCGATGTCACTCATGGTATTGCGGCGTTTGCTGGCATTGTCCACCAGAGCGGAGGCGCAAGTGATGAAAAATGGGCCAGTGTGCATTGTTTTCATCTCTCGACGAACTGCTGAATTCGACCGTTCTCCAGGCCATGCCTTTCTCTTCTGCCATCTGTCATTTCCTTGGTCAACTTATCCATGAAAGATCTGGCACGCTGAACCCTGTTTTCTCGCCTGGGGCGTGGCGACCCTTCCTTTGCGAGAGGTCTAAACACTGAACCACGGAAAACTTGCCGTCTCGCTCTCTCTTTGCCGAGGCATGGCGGCAGGATTTCTCGACTTCCGGGCGGGGATGGCTTAGAGATGGCGGCTCTGTTTATGAAAGCCTTATTCCCCTGGGCGCTGATCGTGGCGCTGGCTGTTTCCGTCCCGTGCGCGCGGGCGGCTGATGAAAAAACGAGCGAGGCGGCGGCGACCGAGACGACGGATGATCTGGTGTCGCAGCTCGATGCGGCGGTGAAGGCGCAGCAGAAGGAGGCGGGGGCCGCGACGGATCGCTCGCGCGAGTTGCAATATTACGCGACGCAGGCTGCGGCGACGGTGCGGCGGGCGTTGAGCTCGGGCGGCGGCGGGGTGAGCAATTTGCAGGATGCCTTGAACCAGGTGCAGTCGGTCGCGCCCTCGGAGGATGTGCAAAAGCTCTGCGCCAAGATCCTCGCCACGGCGCAGGCCCAGGCCGAGACGCGGGACAAGGCGGTGATCGACCAGACGACGGCGCAGATCGACGCCGCGATGAAGGCGACCTTTGCGGCCAAGACTCCGAAGGACCTCGACGACCAGATCATCCAGCTCAGCAACCTCTCGGTGTCGCGGGACTACAACAGCTCTCAGGTCGTGCAGCGCAAGGTCGAGCAGGCGCGCTCGGCGGTGACTTTCATGTGCCGGTGGCAGGATTACCTCGCCAACAAGAACAACGGCAACATCGACGCGGCCCGCACCGTGCTGCGAAATCTCTCGCAGGACACGTCGTCGTACCCCTTTGTCCCGCGCTCGGAGATCCTCCAGCGCATGGATGACCTGGGGGTGGACAAGTCCGACCCCGCGACCCAGCTCCCGAGCCTGAAGGACAAGACGCTGGCCGACCTCGACGCCATGGTGCAGCAGCTGGTCGAGCTGAAGGACAAAAACCGCGGCAGCTCGGAGATCAACACGCGGCTGCAGGCGCTGCAGCAGCTCTCCGACGCCCGGCAGCAGGTGAAGGCCGGTCTGTACGGGCAGGCCTTCTCGTACTGCACGACCCGCTACGGTGCGGATGCGCAGGCCATGGTGCCGCTCACGCAGGAGCTGCTCATCACCTTCCTGCCGCAGTATCTCGAGATCGCGGAGGCCTATCCCGCAAAGGCGGGAGAGACGCCCGTGGTTTATCTCCAGCGGGTGAATGCAGAGTCGCGCAAGAAGGGGGAGTGGAAGACGACATCCAAGGCGCTCGACGCCTACCGGCAGGTGGCCTTTGCCAACGGGCAGACGCCGAGCTGGGTCTCCGGCGACGCGCAGGCGATCACGGCCTACATCCAGGGGCAGAACTACGAGGCGGCGGGGCTCTACCGCGAGGCCATCCAGGCCTACAAGCGCGTGATCGGCCAGACGGGGGACAATATCCCGATCGAGCAGGCCCGGACGCGCCTGGAGGCCATCCGCAAGGAGCATCCGCAGGATGCCGAGGCGGCGGAAAAAACGCCCGAGGTGCGGACGTATCCGGTTCCCATGCCGTACCCGGCGGGCCGATAGCAACCCATGCGATCTCCCCGCATGGTCCGGTGCGCGCTTCTCGGCGTGGTGTGCCTGCTCGCGACGGCGAGGGCCGAGGATGGCGCGTCGGAAAAGAACCTCCGCGCCATGCTGCTGGCCCGGGGGGTCCGGCCTGTCTCGCGGCCCGGACGCCCGGCGACCTCGACGCGCTGGCGCTGCAGATCGAGAGGCTCCCGGCGTCGGGAGGTGATCCGCAGGCGGCGATCCGGCAGCGCGGGGCGGCCTTTCTCCTCGCGAAATGGCGCGATTATCTCACCGCCCTCGGCGCGGAGAACAACGGCCAGGTGCGAAAGGCGCTCGGCGAACTGCTCGAAAACACGGAGTGGGTCTCGCTCATGCCGCGCTCCCCGGTGCTGGAGCGCTACATGGAGGCGAGCAGGATGCGCTGGGTGAATTACCCGCTGGAGTCGCTCGACGACTTTGACGCCGCGATCGTAAAGCTGCGGGCCTTTCGAGCCCGATACGGCCTGAGCAGCGAGGGCGTGACGGAGCTGGGGCAGCTGGAGAGGTTGCAGGAAATACGACGCCAGGCGGCGGAGCTCCCGCCCGAGAGGGTCGAGGCGGCGTGCCGCCCGGCGCAGGATGAGGACGGGCAGGTGACGCGGTACAAGATGATGATCCTGCCGCTCGTCGCCGCGAGATACCTGAACCTCCCGGCGAGCTTTCACCTGCCGGCGAGGAAGGGCGAGGTGGCGTTTGCCTACCTCCAGCGCCTCCTCGAGCTGGCGGAGAAAAAGGGCGACCTGGTGGCGTATTGGCGCGTCCTGGCCTACCGCGCGGAGCTGCTGCGCGCCCGCCCGGCCTGGACGGTCTCGCGGCTGATGGCGCTCGACAAGACGCTCTCCGGGTTGAAGAAGGAATCGACCTCGGAGACCGTGGCGGCGCTGAGCGATTACCTCGAAGCGCTGATGACGGCGGGCATCCCGCCGCAGGTCGCCGTGTGCGGGGAGCACGCGCGGCGGATCATCGAGGCGCAGCCGGATGCCGTGCTGCAGCTCTCGGCGATGCGGCAGCAGGATGCGGCGCGATCGAGGATGAGCTTTATCAACCGATTCGGCCCGGGGCCTTCGAGCGGCATGCCGGGCTTCCCCGGCGAGCCCGGCCCCGACGGCCTGCCGATGCGTTTCGGCGAGGATCGCGACCTGTGGAAGAGGTATTAGGGGAGACGGCGAGTTTTGCCGAAGTCGGAAGTTTGATTTCGGAAGTGGGAAGTTTTTTTAGGCGGAGCCTGTTGCTTTTTTGGAGCCCTTCTTTGTGAAAGCTCTTTGCGTTGCCGCTGGCGGGCGGGTTGGCTAAGGTGTGCGGCATGCCGCATCGGCTTGCCCTGCCTATCGAGACGAGATACCTTAACGCGGATGAACGACTCCGCGATCCGGCGCACGTGCTCGAAAGTCTCCTACGAGACGGTGGTGCGCCAGGCCAAAGCGAGCAAGGGAAACATGGGCGATGCCTCGCCAGTGTTGCCCGCCTCGTTGCGTGGGCGGATGAACAGCGGGGAGGCCTCGATCTCGATCCTGAAGAGTTTGCCCGACCGGAATTCGCGGGCGGTGAGCATGCCGTCTTCCTTGACCGCGACACCGGACGACTCGTCAAGATAACGAAGCCGGGGATGCTGGGCGCGCAGGCGGAGGATGCCGGGGCGTACCTGGAGCGCTGGGCGCTGGCAAATCGCGTCTTTGGCGACGATGTGCGCTTTGAGGGCGTGGTGCGGATGCCGGGCGAGGACGAGCCGCGCGTGGTGATCTCGCAGTCCTTTGTGGAGGGCCGCGATGCGACGATGGAGGAGCAGGCGGACTATTTGCGGAGCCGGGGATTCGTGGAATACGATGGCCGCTGGGTGCATCCCGTGCTGGCCGTGGCGGTGTGGGACACGCTCACGCCGGGCAATGTGATCGTGCAGCCGGATGGCGCGATGTGGGCGGTGGATTTGCAGATCGAGCCCGCGCGTTCCGAGGAGCTGCGCGCGGTGCAGGGGCGGAGAGTTTTCAGTTTTCAGTGATTCCGTTTTCAGACTGCGCGTGGAGAGCGCGGCGGCGTGACTTTGCGGGCGCTGGCGTGATGGCGGATGGCGTGGAAAGGGAGTGACTCGGGGCGGGTTTTCCCTTAAGGGGGCGGTATGTTGCGATCTTGCTGGCTTGGTCGGTGGGGAGTTCTGGCGCTGTGCCTGGCGGGAATGTTGGTTTCCTCGCAGGCGGCGCTGGTGATTACCATGGCGGAGAGCGGAGGCAATGTGGTGGCGAGCGCCTCGGGGGCGCTGGACCTCTCGGGATTGCAGTATCTCGGGACCGGCGCGGTGAATACTTATGTGTATCCTGCGGGGGCCGAGCTCATCATCGGGGATATGATCGAGGTGGCGTCCTATGACGGGCTGACCTCCTGGCCGACGAGCTTCGGGCCGGGGGGATTGGCCTATCCGAGCTCGGGTACGGGGGATTACTTTTTAGGCGTCGGGCAGAATGCGTTTTACATCGAGCGGAGGTATGCGGATGGCTCGCCGATCAATACATCGTCGACGTGGCTGAATACCACCATCGCCGGCCTGGGTGCAACGCCGGGCACGTATACGTGGGAGTGGAGTTCGGATTCGGTGACGCTGGTCGTCGTGCCGGAGCCGGGTGCGGCGGGGCTCGTGCTGGGCGGTTTGCTGGCGGTGGTCGGGCTTCGCGTGTTGCGCCGCCGGGCGGCTCGCGGGCAGGCCTGATATTCCGGTGGTCGGGCCTCATCCTGTGGCGGCGGTTTGTTGGAATTCCGGTCTTGTTCTTTGCGGGCTTTGCGACCTTATGTAAGGGCTGTTCTTGGCAGATGTCCGTGCGCGAGACTTCGTTCATCCGATCAACCCTTATTAACCCTCCATGACTCCCGAGCTTTTGTTGCAACTGCTGCTGGCTATTAGCGTCATCCTGGGGCTGGCGCGGATCGTGGGGGCGCTCTTTGTGCGGTGCGGGCAGCCGGCGGTGGTGGGCGAAATGGTGGCGGGCATCCTGCTCGGGCCGTCGTTCCTGGGCTCGGTCGCGCCGCAGGTGGCGACGGGGGCGATCCCCGCGACGGTGAAGCCGTTTCTCTACGTGCTGGCCGAGATCGGGCTGATCTATTTCATGTTCCTCGTCGGCCTCGATGTGAATCTCAAGGTGCTGCGCGGGAAGATGTCGCGGGCGCTGGGGATTTCGCTCTCGGGCGTGGTCGTGCCGTTTTTGCTAAGCTTTGCGCTGTGCCTGGTCGTGCTGCCGTTCAATGCCGAGCGCGGGGTGAGCTATGTTTCGCTGGCGGTCTTCATCGGCGCGGCGCTGTCGGTGACGGCGTTTCCCGTGCTGGCGCGGATGCTGTCGGATCTCGGGATCGCTCGCACGCGGCTGGGGAGCATGGCGATCGCCTGCGCGTCGGTGGATGACATTTGCGCGTGGTCGCTGCTGGCGGTGGCGATCGCGGTGGTGAAGCTGCATAATATTGACTCCGCCATCCCGACCTTCGTGGGCATCGTGCTCTTCGCGGCGGCGATGCTCACGGTGGGCCGTTGGGTGGCGGCGCGGCTGATGGCGAGGTTTGCGGGTTCGTCGGGGAGTGTGACTCCGGGGGTCTTCACGGCGGTGTTTGTCACGGTGCTGCTGGCGGCTTATGCGACGCAAAGGATCGGGATCGACGTGATCTTTGGCGGGTTCCTCGTGGGCGTGATCCTGCCGCGCGACAATGAGGCGGTGGTGGCGAGCCTGCGCGAGAAGACGCATGACTTTGTCTCGCTTTTCCTGCTGCCGATCTTCTTCGCCTACAGCGGGCTGAATACGAATATCGGCCTGCTGGGGAGCTGGGAGGCGGCGGGGGTGTGCGCGCTGGTGATCCTGGTGGCGACGCTGGGCAAGTACGGCGGCGTCTTTGTGGCGGCGCGCACGCTGGGCGGCATGCCGCCGCGCGAGGCCTCGGCGCTGGGCTGGCTGATGAATACGCGCGGCCTGACGGAGCTGGTGATCCTGAACGTGGGCCTGCAGATCGGCGTGATCTCGCAGGCGGTCTTCACGATGTTTGTCCTGATGGCGCTGGCGACGACCTTCTTCAGCCCGATCATCCTGGAGCGGGTCTACCCGACAAGGCTGATCCGGGCGGAAGACTAAGACAGTTTTTTACATAAGGTCGCAAAGGACACAAAGGGAAAGGCCGCCAAGGCAGGGTTGAACAGAGCCGAGGCTTTGCGAGACAGGCGAAGCCAACGTAGCGAAGGAAGCAAAGGGGTGCTCTTTGCGAGGGTGGAGAGACGCTACGAGCTAAGGAGCCCGGCGTGATGACGTGGGGCGGAAGGGTTTTTACAGAGCCGAGTCTGCGAGACAGGCGGAGCCAACGTCGCGAAGGTCGCAAAGATTGAGCCGTTTGGCTCCGTTCACGGCCCGCTGCGATGGCCACGCCCGGCTGCAGATGTAAGTTTTCCAAGACAGGATTGAACAAAAGGAAGCGAAGGCAGCTAAGGGGTGGCTTTTCCCAGATCACGGCACGCCGCAGACCAACCACCACGCCGTGACCGCGGGTCACAAGAAAACTGAAGACATATTTTACATAAGGTCGCAAAGGTCACAAAGGGTTGAGCCGTGCGACTCCGTTCACCTCACGCCTTTACCCCCGGCGAATGACTGCACAAAAACGGTTTTTCAAGGCCGGTTGGAACAGAGCCGAGCTTACGAGACAGGCGAAGCCAACGGAGCTAAGGAAAGAACGGGTTTGAGCGCCTGTGCTTTATTAGGATTGGGCGCATGGCCCGATCTCAGGGGCGGGGCTGGTTTACTCCGCGACGCGGGTGTGCCAGGCGTGGATGAGGCTGGTTTGGAGGAAGGGGATGGGGGCTTCGAATCCGGCGCGGGTGAGGAGGAGGGCGATTTCGGCGGCGGGGAGGATGGCGACGTGGGTCTGGTAGGCGGTGCGGAGATTGGCGATTTGCTCGGGGGTCTGGTCGGCCATGAGCATGAGGCGCATCCAGTCCTCGATGAGGGCTTCGCCGATCGGGCCGCCAGGGCCGGTGGAGAGGTCGGAGACGATGCGGGCGCCGCTGGGGCGGAGGTGTGCGGCGATGGTGCGGAAGTAGTCAATTCGCTCCGCCGGGTCGGTGAGGAATTGCGAGACGAGGATGGAGGTGGCGGCGTGGTGGTCGCGCGCGGCGGGGAGGGTGTCGAGATAGCCGTGGTGATAGGTGCAGCGGTCGGCGAAGGCGGCGGTGCGGGTGCGGCAGACGTCGAGCATGGGGCCGGAGGGGTCGACGGCGGTAAACCGCCAGCCGGGGAAGCGCGCGGCGAGGGGCAGGATCTCGGCTCCGGTGCCCGCGCCGACGCAAAGGATGCGGGCATCGGCGGGGAGATCGGAGAGCGTGGCGGCGATGAGGAGGTGCGCGGCGTCGCGCATGGGGGCGAGTTTGGCGAAGCGCTGGTCGTATTGCTCGGCGTGGGCTTGGGTGAAGAATTGGGCGGGGTTTTTTGCGGCCATGCGGGACTTTACAGAAGGGCGCGAAGGACACAAAGGGAAAGGCCGCCAAGGCAGGATTGAACAGAGCCGAGGCTTTGCGAGACAGGCGAAGCCAACGGAGCGAAGGAAGCTAAGGGGTGCTCTTTGTGTGGGTGGAGGGACGCTGCGAGCTAAGGAGCCCGGCGTGATGGCGGGGGCGGAAGGGTTTTTACAGAGCCGAGTCCGCGAGACAGTCGGGGCCAACGTAGCGGAGAAAGCAAAGGGGGTGGCTCGTCCGCTGCGGGGCACTCGGAGGGGCACGGCGAGTGGCGGGGTAAGTAAATGCCTAGTCGCCCGGTTGCGCGGGGCGGAGTCGGAAGGCCACGAGGGAGGATTGACGGAGAAGGTGGGCCTGGATGTGCGCGGTAAGTGAATGCCTAGTCGCCCGGTTGCGCGGGGGTGGAGTCGGAAGGCTGCGAGGGAGGATTGACGGAGACGGGATGACTGGGGGCGCGGAGTAAGTAAATGCCTAGGCGGCTGGTTGCGTAGACGGGGATGTTTCTCGGCGGGATGAAGGCTGGGGAGAATCACGAAATGGCGCGGGGTAAGTGTTTGCCTGGGCGATGGGTTGCGACGGAGCTGGAGCGCGGTGCTTCCTCGGGAGGCTGCCGGTGTGCGCGCTATGGACCGACCGGGGGTAAGTGAATACCTAGGCGCTTGGTTGTCTGGTACGGGCGGGAGCGAGTGGCGGGTGATACGTATGGAGCGGGATTTCGCGGGGCGGCGCGGGTTTTGTCCAGGCGCCGGGCGGGGCGCGGGACGAGGTGCGGAGCGCGTCGGGGCGGACGGGCGGGGATTCTCGCTTGCTGGCTCCGGGGCGGTTTTTCATGATGCGGGGCGCTGGCTTTGCGCGAGGTCCGGGGGGGTGACGGGGGGCTGAGCGGTTTTGCTTTCCGGAGGGGCGGATTTGGGATCTCCGGGGAGGGCCGGGATTTTCCGTGTATGAATAAGATATTGGCTGGGTGTGTGGCGGTGCTGGTCGTGTGGTCGGCGGCGTGTGAGGCGCAGGAGCGCCGGACGGAGTTTTTCTTCAGCGGCCCGGGGTATGTGAGCGCGGGCCGGACGGAACTCCTGACGACGGCGGAGTATGATTTCGTCGCGCAGCTGGATGACTCGACGGGGATCAATTTTACGATGACCGGGCTCCAGGCGCTGGACTCGTGGTCGGTGGATGTGGGCACGGCGGATGGCAGCATGTTGCAGGTGGGGCTGTACACGGGCGCGACGCGGTATCCGTTTAACCTCGCGCCGCATGACGGCCTGCCGACGACGCCGGGGCTGAGCTTTTCCGGGGACGGGCGGGGAGCGAATGACCTGACGGGGTGGTTCCGGGTGCTGGAGGCGGAGTATTCGGTGGAGACGGGGGTGGTGACGGCGTTTGCGGTGGATTTTTTCCAGATCGACGACGGAGTGGAGGGGGGGTGGAACGTTGGCTCGCTGCGGTACAACTCGACAGTGCCGACGAATCTTGACCCGGTGCCGGAACCCTCGGCGTGTGCGCTGCTCGGTATCGCGGCGGGTTCTCTGCTCGTCTGGCGGGGCCGTGGCCGCGCCCTGGCGGCGTGGGGTAGGTAAACGCCGTGCGCGGACGTGCTGAAGTCGCGCGTCCTCCGGTGATTTTTTGGGGTGGCGGGTGATGGCTTGGGCGGCGTGGTAAGTGAATACCTAGGCGCTTGGTTGCGGAGAGCCGGGAAAAGAGGCCGCGTGTCCGAGGAGGGCGCGATGGGGAGGCTGCGCTGCGAGTGGCGGGGTAAGTAAATGCCTAGTCGCCCGGTTGCGCG
>Ga0097683_1001882_pt1 | contig 22594 bp, 27 predicted proteins | sample ThiBio_1000_plan_2_FD_72846 | JGI IMG/M metagenome (GOLD analysis project Ga0097683, IMG submission 72846) | Wastewater bioreactor microbial communities from Cape Town, South Africa - Thiocy_cont_1000_plan - 1398105538256 (version 2) (version 2) ...
GAGAGAGAGAGAGAGAGAGAGAGAGAGAGAGAGAGAGAGAGAGAGAGAGATGCGCGAGCGAGAGGGCAGCGAGGAAGAGATCGAGAGGCCGCGATAGAGCCGCAAACACGCCGCCCACGTCAGCTGCCTACCAAGACCACTAACCCGTATCTCTCTATCTCTCTTACTCAATCGATTCTACTGCGCTAGAGTAGTTCCCCTTATATGATTCGGAGGTAACGGATGGATGATTGTTACGTTTCTCGATAGTGTACACAATTCAGCTCGAATGGCATGAGATGAGATGCAAGCCGCAGTTTCGATTCGATTCGATTCGCTCGCAGGATGCAGACGACGTGGCGGAACTATCGCATTGACGCCGACAGCCATCGAGCGATCGCCACTGCTACGCACAAGCAAGCGAACTTGCTCTCGGCTCGAGTTTGCCTAGCCAAAGAATCTCTTACCGATCTTGCGGCCCGTGTATCGGATGGCCTTCCAAGTGCCAGCCGTGAAGAGGCCCTTGATGGTTTGGTTGATGCTCGCCGTGCGCACCACGTCGTTGACGCCGATGCGCAACAACCGGCCCAAGTCCGACACGCCGTCCACCGCTTTGCGCCTGCTCCCTCGATTGGAGAGCAAGAGGCCTTGGATGGGTTTGCGCCGATGGAGCACCGATTGCTTTACCGAGTGTGGCAGGCGATCGAACAGTTCGAATTGGCGCTTGGGATCGTCGGTCAACTGGATGTGTGCGAGAGGCAGTTGTCAGAACGATGCGTACGGCAATCGCGCCGTGCACCGAACGACGTACCTTGTAGCACGTAATGGCGGCGGTACTCCCACGCGTCACGTCCGAGGCATTCGGGACTGCGCATTCGCACGAGCCGTCGGGCTGACGCACAATGTACTCGAGCGCTTCGAGTACTTCGATCTGCTCGCGATACCACTCGTCGAAAGCAGCGAGATTGGGCAGCACGATGTTGCGAATCTTGTTGGGATTCTCAGCAAAGCCCATGCGAATGTCGCCCGTGTACGACAAGCCCGTGATCGTGAGGTAGAGGTTGAGCTTCGAGAACTGCCGATCGAGAGGTTGCATCAGTAACGCTGCTCGGAGGGCGTTGGCTTTGTTGACCTCGTTCGCAAGGTCGACGTAAGGGTGCGGCTCGAGAATCATTACCTAGATGATCACAGTGAATCAGCTCAGGCCGACCAATGCGCGCAACAGCATTCGATCACCTACTGGCTTTTGCATGCGCCCACCCATGTACAACGAGTGCCAATGCTCGAGGTCCTCGATCAACCGAGGTATCGATATCACGCCGTATTTCAGCTCCTACGCCAGTGATACGTGCATGTGTCAGCTCGTTCCTTGCCACAAACGACGTCGATGGATCGTCTATAGATCGTGCTCAACCATCACCATACCGTAGTCTCAACGGTCAAGAGCGTGTTAAAGTACATGTGCGGTCGAAGGGCGTGCTGCATATGACCCAGCGAACGAGGCCAGACTCTGTGCGCCAAGGTCGGAATCAACGAGTAGTGCGTCGGATTGCGCGTAATGTTCTCGTGATGCCACGCGTGTGCATCGTCCACAGCGAACACGATATCGACCATCTATAGGCATTACAGTACGCGCGGACGTGTGAGAGGGAGCAAGACTCGGCGCCTTCGATCTCAGCGGTTGCAGCCGCCAATACGACATACGGCCTTCGATGGGTCGGTGTTGGTTTGCTCAAACACCGCCGAGCCATACGCCATGGCAAACGCCACCGGTGGAAAGTGCGTCGATACGAGACGTTGTAGGTGTTGCCGTAGTGTCACTGCGGCTGTCGAAGCTGCTACGGCCATGATGATGATAGATGGCAGGTGGGATGATTGGGCTCAGACACACTCGCAACCAGCCTCAACGGCGGTGTAGGATTGACGCGTGTGTGTGCGATCGATGGCGTGTTTGGTGGTTGCGAGTGTGCCTCACACGATGCTTGTAGCATCAAATCTCCAACAATCGATGCAAGATACCTGAGAGTGAGGAGGAGAGAGCGTGTGTGTGAGGTTGCGAGGAGGTTGCGAGCTCTGGTGGGGAGGTGGAGAAGTGGAGTGTTGGATTGGTGGTGTTGCTCGTCAGGCACTCGTGCACTTTCCTGGTATCCAACGCATACGCGCGCGTCACTTGCGTTACACATCCACTACGCGCGCCCTTTCACTTTGCACACATTACACATTCTAGAGCAAGGAATGTACTCAGTATCATCGTCGTGATCACGATGGCTGAGGTGCTGACTCGCGCAGGCGCTGCTGCTCGAGTCAACCTACTATTGACGCAAGCGTCGACACTCGCCAACATGGTGTCGTCCGAGATCCAGCCTCCTCTTCATCAAGAATCGAATTCAGTGGAACCTCAATCGGATTCTTGCTCGACGAGTATAGATGATACCAAGAGCTCGAGCACCAAGAAACGAGCCTTGGACAATGACGGCAGTGATGATGGCAGCACCAACGAGCCCAGTAGCAAGCGACGCCGAGTACCTGCTGTCGAGGAGAAGCTCTCGTTGGAACTCATCACAGGCGGAGAGCTGAAAGAGTACGCATGACCGTGGCAGCCTCGTGGTCGTGAATGCTCACGAGTACCGCGATGACAATGGTAGCTATCAAAAGGATGGCGTTCGCTGGATGGTGCGCTTGTGGTTGAACGGTCTCAATGGTATCTTGGCCGACGAGATGGGTCTCGGCAAGACGATACAATCCATCGCCCTGCTTGCACACATGTACTCGCAAGCCGTACATGGTCCCTATCTCGTCGTCGGGCCGCTCTCGACGCTTCCGAATTGGCGCTACGAGTTTGCAAAGTACACGATTCGCGCCACCCTGCCGAGAGCGAATGGATCTGATCGGTGGCATGGCTCGTGTAGATGGGCTCCTCAGTTGGGCCCAGTGTATCTATACCATGGAACGCATGAGCAACGCGTGAGTATGCGCCAGCAAATGCCCAAACCACTCGAGGTTCGATCACCTGCAGACCGTGCGAAATCTTTGGCAGCTTACCAAGTAGGTGCCTCGGTGAACTCGATCTCTCTCTCTCGCACAGAGAAAGTTCCACGTCGTCATTACTTCGTACGAAATGGTGCTCAGCGACGCATCGTGGTTGAGCAAGTTCGCTTGGAACTACGTCATCGTCGACGAGGCGCAACGCATCAAGAACGTGCAGAGCAAGTTAATCAAGCAGCTGGCGTCGTTCAATACCGCCAATCGGTTGCTGCTGACCGGCACTCCCTTGCAGAACAACATTCGAGAGGTGCGTGTCAGGCATCCATCCACACGAGTATCCATGTCGATGTAGCACCTGACACCTCGCTTGGACCGCTAGCTGTGGTCACTGCTGCACTTTATACTGCCAACGATCTTTGTGAGCCTCGAATCCTTCGAAAAGTACTTTAACTTTGCCGAGCCGGATGACGCCGATGAAGATGCATCGGATGACCTGATTGGCGAGCAAGGATTCGATACCGGCGACGACGAGGTGGTCGTAGTGCCCAGTAGCTCTGCAGAGCCTGTTAGCACGACCTCAACCTCAACGACATCAACGCCATCGACTGCAGCTTTCGAGGCCAGCTCGCAATCGATGCCAGCTCTCAGTCGAGCGACCTCCAATCGTCGAGCTCGCGGGCGTGGCCGACGGACGAATACCAAGGCTCGGTCGGCGAGCCAAACCGTATTAGACCCAGCGTATGTGGTCAGCCAAGAGGCAGCTGAGCAGTTCGTCACCAAGATCCACACGATTCTGCGGCCGTTCTTGCTACGTCGCGAGAAGAGAAACATTGGGTCATTGAACCTGCCGAAGCGATACGAGAAGGTAGTGTACACCTCGCTGTCGCCTCTTCAAAAGGTACGCACATTGCGCTGTACCTGGTGTGCGTGTGTGTGGCGCGTGTACAAGTGCCCTCCTCACTCACGAATGTGTTGGCGATGCAGACATACTACGCAGCGATCCTTGAAGGAACGCTACGTGAGACGCTTGAGGCGAGCGAAGGCCCGCAGTTGCGAGGCTGGAGCTCGCTCTCGAACAAGATGGTGCAACTACGCAAGTGCTGCAATCACCCGTATCTATTTCAACTGCCAGCGAATGCCGACGGCCAATACGTTGCCGACGAAAACCTGGTTAAGGACTGTGGCAAGCTGCAAGTACTCGATCGTATCTTGAAGGTGCGTACCTGTGCTCGCAGCCAAATGGTTCGGTACAATTGTCGTATTCACCACGTGCGCTCTCACAGAATGCACAGAGCAACAGGTCCAAGGTGTTGGTCTATTCGCAGTTTGTACAAACACTCAACTTTATCGAGGACTTTTGCGAGCTTCGAGCGTACCGCTACGAGCGCCTGGATGGCTCGGTCAACATCACTGACAGGTTCGAGTTGCCGGTGTGGCGGTCACTGCTCGGCACAATGGCACTCATGTCTGGACTGCACGCTGCACAGGGCGGACGCCATGCTACGTTTCAACAACGAGCCAGATTCGTTCGTGTTCTTGATCAGCACTCGCGCCGGTGGTCTCGGCATCAACCTCACCAGTGCCAATGTCGTGGTGTTTTACGACAAGTACGGCAGCTGTGTGGCAACTCGATTGAAGAGCGTCAGCTGATTGTCGTCTCTGTCTCAGCGACTGGAATCCACAGGTCGATGCACAGGCACAAGCACGATGCCATCGAATCGGACAGATGCGTGAGGTGTATGTGTATCGACTAGCGACCGCCAACTCGATCGAGACACGAATCCTCGAGCGCGCCCGCAGCAAGAACAGCCTCGTCAAGGTCGTGATCGACAAGGGCAACTTTGCATCACGCAAGAACGTGCAGATCGACCTGGAAGAGCTGAAGGCCGTACTCGAACTCGACCAGCCAGCGAGCGTTGGCGTCGTGGATTCGAGCCATGAGGACTCGCTGTTTGAATGGGGCGAACAACACATTGTCGAATGAGACCAAACCGTACCGAACCGTACAGGGCTGCTTGCTCCCGAAGGAGAGTTGAGAGTTGAGAGAAGGTTGGATATCGATAGAACAAGTACATTATACGCGAAAGAAGAGACCCCATGAACAAAGTGAAGTGGAGGACCAGTACGACATGGCACTATCAGTAGCAGTGGCAGCGGCGGCAGCAGCAGCAGCGGGAGCACCAACGCGACAGAACGCCAGCAACAGCTCTCAACTCTATCCGCCTACTTGTCGAGCTTGAGGATGGCGAGCTTCTCGAGGTCTTGCATCTCCTTCAAGACCTTGGAGACGTTGTAGCGCAACTATCACATGGAGAGGATGCAATAACGTGTGAGTATCTCAGCCTGCACCCAGACGTCGAATGTCAGCATCGTCTCATCATACCTGATGGAAGCGCAGAGGCGACACCTCGAACATGATGATCGATCCATCTGAGAGGCTCAGCTTCATCAAGACGGCCGGTTTCAACACGAATGACATGGAGCTATCGAGTATTCGAGTATTCGAGCATCGTCGTGGTGATGGTGGTGAGAGCGAGTCAAGACCGGAGGCGAGCGAGGGAGAGGGAGGTACCTCGTCGAGATGGCGACATCGACTCGCCATCGCAGCTGTTCGAGCGACGGATAGTGGAGGGTCTGTTTCGCAAGCTCGGCCTCCAACTCTTCCTTGCAAGCCTTGAATGTGTTCACCAGCAGCGTCGAGGCCTCAGCAGGAACGCGCAGCTCATCCAAGCCGGCCTTGAATGCCTGTGGTTTTGGTCGGTCGGTAAGCAGGCGAGCTTGTCTCGTAGAATCTCCACAATGAAGGTTGAACCCATGAGTACTACAACTACGTACGGTGAACTTGATGCGGGATCGAATGCCCGAGCGGAAGAGGAAGAAGAGGCCCGTGAAGGCTGCGACGGCGTTGAACTTGTCGGGCACCGTACGAATCGAGGGCGAGAGGTCCTCGAAGCTCGCGGCCGTGACATCCTCGCCCTGGATGGATGCCGCCGCACAGTGGCATGATCGAGCGCACACACAGCGGGCAGGCCAATCAGTGCACTGCACGGCGAACGCCAACCAGGTTGGCGACGCAGCACCATCGGTACCTTGAGATACGCGATCGAGAGATTGACGAGCGCCTGCAGTGTCGTCTTGTCGTATGTGGGCAACAACGGCAGTGCCTTCTTGATCTCGGGGAGTACCGTAGGACCCAAGAACGACACCTCTTCCGCCATCTAGTGTTGTTTGTCTCTGTCTGTGTGTGCGTAAAATGCGTGGTCCTCCAACACTCTCGCTCGCGCGTATCGATCGAACAGCGAAGCAGCAACAACAACACGAGACGACGAAGACGAAAAATACGAAAAATACCTGTGGGGCATGATAGAGCAGCTCGTGGCTCTTGCGTGGCCTTACGATCCTTCATTCGCTTCGTTCCCGCGCACCACGCACCACTCACTCCACTCACTCTCCTCTCTCCGCCCAGCCCGAATGATCGAGCTATCGAGCGATGCGCCTCCATCTCCTGGGGCCGTCTCCACGACCACCCATACGATCAGTGACGTCGTGGTTGTAGGTTCTGGCGGCGGCGGCAGCAGTATGGATAGTATTGGTGTCGATGGCGTGCAACGCGGCGGCATCAAGATCGTGAGCCTGAACTGCTGGGGCCTGCCGGACCGCTTCACGTACCCGACGCAGCCGGGCGTCGAGCGAACTGGCGTACTGCCTCCCAACCGCGTCGAACGCATGCGAAACATTGCTGCGCGAGTGGGCGAGTGGGACATCGTCACGTTCCAGGAGCTTTGGGTGCCGTGGGATCGCCCGGTGATCATCGAGGCGGCGCGCGAGCAGGGCCTCGTGCACAGCCACTACTGGCGCAGCAACCTGGTCGGCAGCGGCCTGTTGATCGTATCGCGCTACCCCATCATCGACACCGACTTTTACAAGTACCGTCTGTGCGGTAAACCACAGCGACATCGTCATGGTTCGTTCGCGCCTGCTCACTAGGCCTATCGATCAATGCTCTCTTACTAACCACCACGCTCAATCGCACTATCGCTCGCTCTGTGCAGGCGATTGGGAAGCTGGCAAGGGTATCGGACTCGCTCGCGTCCAGGTCGACGCCAATACTGTCTTTGATATCTACACGACGCATACGATCGCACAATACGGCAATCCAGATGAGTACGTTGGATCGAAGCTACACACAGTCTCGCTCACTCGCACCCACTCGCTTACTCGCACTCAACCTCATTGTAGATACTTTGGCCATCGAGTACTTGAGATCCTCGAAGTTGTAGACTTTGTCCGCAATACCAACAAGAGCCCATTGTTGATCGTATGGTGCCTCCCGCCTGTCGCTCCACTCTTCTCCTCGCGTTACTGACACTACTCGCTTGCTTCAGATCACGGGCGACTTCAACTGTGTCCGCGATCGTGTGGAATATCGCTTGCTCATGTCGATGCTGAAACTCAACGACTCTTACTTGGTCGTGTCGCCCTTCGATACCGAGACCGTGACGCACGTGTTCAATCCCTACGTGCTCGACTACGTGCTGTATCGCAAGCGTATCGAGCGCCTCCCCGAGGACCACGACGATGACGAGTCGGTGACGTCGGCCTTGATACAGAAGGCGCGCTACGTGCTGGGACTTGGCCGCAATCGCGCCATCGTTCCGCAGGCAGTCGACGACCACGACTACGATCAGCATTACGAGTGGGTGCCCACCGAGGCGTACATGTGCTATTACTTGCCGTCGCTCGAAGAGGAGCAGCGGCAGTATCTCGCGACTCGCAAGCACTTTCGCCCCGATGAAACCGTGCTGTTTCATGGCGAGGAGGTGCTGCCCGAGAGCCCTGCCGTGCAACAAGCTCGCCTCAAGCTCATCTACTCGGATCACAAGGGTGTGGCCGTCACTTTCACCAAGCGAGCGCGTCACGCCGCCGATGCAGCGCAACCTCTCGGCCATGCTGTTGATGGCGGCGGCGGCGGCGGCGGCGCTACAACGAGAACCGTGTCACCACCACCGACCACAGTACCGTCGGTTCCGGCCGTCAGTACGACCGCCGACGGCAGCATCGTCATCCACGCCAACCCGTTCGGTGAGCCAGAGGACGACGAGGACGACGAGGATGCTCACCACGACGAGCACGAGGACTCGCTCACCGACATTGAGTGTGCAGCTGCAGAGGAACTCGACGCTGCCGACACGGAACGCAAGCATTTCGTCGCGCTACTGCGCTCGACGATCGAACAGCTGCAGGAGAACGTGGCGTGGGTCAAGCGACGTCGCAACGTGCATCTCGCGTGGGGCGTCGGCTGGGCGGTCGTGGCTGCCATCATCCTATTTACGCCATTCGCTCGATGGACCTTCTACGTGCTGCCGAGCATCTTTGTGCTGCTGTCGTGCATCCGACTCGGCTACGTGCTCTTCTTCAAGCACGGCGAGGTCTGGTGGATCGAGCACACAATCACTCGCTTGCGCAAGGAGCTCGAGGCACATCTGAGCGAGAGCGAACAAGCGGCCATCATGCGCCAGCGCGAACAACGCCAACGACGCAAGTTCCGCAAAGTCAAGGCCAAGGTCGCCAACACCAAGCCCTAAGACCACAAGCTCCGTCCCGACCAGTGCTTGTGTGTGTGTATGCGCGATCATCGCCATCGTTGACTTGTGAATATAACTCTATCTAATCAACGACGGCGTGAACCAATAAATCAACCAATGCTGTGCAAGAGGACAACAAGTCTTGCAAAAAAGCGCTGTACTTCGTTATTCACGTATAAAGGTATTCTCAACGACGGCAAGGGAGGGAGGGAAGGAGGTACGAAGGAGGAGACAGGGTTTAGTTGCTGGGCAGCGACATGAGAACGTTGCCATTCGACGGCAAGTACACGACGTTCCTCGAGCGCGCCAGGTAACGCGCAATCTCTCGCGCAGCCTCGATTCGGCGCAGCTGCAGGAACTCATTGCCATCCTTGTATGCCTCGGCGATCAGACGACCGGCCTCTGTCTCACCCTCGGCGATGATGACCTCGGCAAGCTTCTCCTGCTTGGCCTTCTCGACCATGTAGGTTTGGCGGATGGCCATCTGTTGAGCGACCTGCTTCTGCTCGATGGCTTGCATGTAGTCCTTGCTGAACTCGATGTGCGTCTAAACAAACGCAATCAACCACCGGTGAGACTCCAAATAATTGCATGTGTATTCTCGCGCGTGCAGCAGTGCAGCACGTACGATCGAAACATCATCAAGCAACAAACCGAACTCAGCAGCACGCTTGATGAGTGCCTCTCGAATGTTGAGCGAGACCTACACGAGCCACCTCAAAGGGTTAACGTCATGAAAGGCAGCGAGCGCCTCTGGGAGCGAGCGGGGTAATGGTGGTGGTGGTGGTGGTGGTGTTTGATACGTACGACATCACGCTGGGTGATGAGCTCTCCAGCGTCGTACTGCGCGACGACCGACTTGAGCACCTCGTTACCGATCGAGGTGAAGATCTGTCGAGCATACTTGCGACCCATTTGCAAAAAGATCTTGCGGAGCTCCGACTCCTCAGGTCGGTATAGCAGACGCAGCGAGAAGTTGACACGCTGAAGATCTGATGAATAATACAACACGGCGTGAGCATATGAGAGTGCGAGAGACAGCGCGATGATGCATGGATCTGCTGCGCTCTACTCACCTTTGGAGCCAGTGGCCGAAGTAAAGGTGTACGGCGTTACGCGCACGTCAAAGATCTCGGGATACTGCAGGCCAGGGATGAGGAAGTGGATGCCCTCGCCCTTGACTTCGTGCAGCACACCGCGAACACGATCGAACACCAAAGCTCGCTCGCCACCGTCGACTGAACAAAGCGGTGCGGATCACACAGATGTTCGTGGTTGGGGTGGTTCGGTTGGATGGCCGAGTGCATGAGGGGAAGCGTGAGTCAGTGGGGCTGCTTCATCGAGACCATACAGCACGAGCACCTTCGCGCTCCATCTGTCTCGAGCGCGCGAGACGAGGTGATAGTGAGGCCACGCATACCAGTGTACATCGAGCTGCTAACCACCGTGCCGAGGAGGCCCAAGCCTGCCGAGAAGATAGCAAAGGTTCGCGTGAGCGCTGCCGACATGATGTGATATTATTGTAGTGTAGGACTACTCCACGAGTGTTCAGTCGATGAGCCACGAGAGATAGAGAGAGCGCGTGGATGTGTGCGTGTGTGGTAGCGAGAAGGAGAGTGAGCCACTGGATCACACGCTGAGGCGGAGCAGTACCCTTGGCGATGTACCCCGGTATTTCTTGGTAGCGCCGTAGAGCGTGGGAGCCTCGCGGTGGCGCCTTAATGTCAGTACCCCGGTCGAGTCTTTTATCTTTCGCGCTCGGTTCATCGCTCGCTCTTTCGTTTGCTGCCTCTCGCGCTCCGCTCCTACATTCATTCCTTCGTTCCTATCCCATATCTCTGCTCCTCCAATGGCTGATTCTCGCTCGTCGGATGATGGCTCGTCGTCACATGATGATTCGACGTCAAGAGAGTTCAAGGTTGGATTGCTCGGTCGTACGGTGCAACGCTCGAAGAAATACGCAGAGGTATGTCGAGGGGATGATATGGTTGCGTCAGCAGTTGCATGATGGATGCAAGTAGCGGTTGGTGCTGTTGTGTTCGGCGTGTGTTGATTGCGTCTCACGTTGCTCATCCGCCTCGGCCATATTGTGCCCATGTGCTCCGATCGATCTCATGCTCCACAGGAGGTAAGGGGCCGAGCCAAATCCGCTCAAGCTGCAGGTACGTTTGCGTTGCTATCGTGGCAACTGCTTCCTCTCGCTCTCGAGTGTTAGTCATGGCTAACACCTCCCTCCGCGGCTGCTTGCACACAGTACAACAACGAGCTGAGCGTCTACAACGTTACGGCACCAACTTTCTCTTTGTACCTGGCGTTGGATTCGGTGTCTTCTTTGGTCTCAAGCTTGCGCGTGGTATGCGCGCCTGCTCTCAACGACAGCAGCATTCCTGCCGCTACTCCTGCTGCTGGCACTGACGCGCTCCTTGTTGTGTACGCGTGCGCGCGAGCAGTGGGATTCTTCAAGCGCCTGGTGCTTGGATCGGCTGGTGCTTCGTTGGTGTTCTCGGCGCTCTATCCGCACGACGCCTCGCGACTGGCATATGAGACCTCGCAGCGAGTGCAAAAGATCGAGTGGTACAACGAGGCCGAGCGCTTCTGCGCCTGGGTGTGCGACTGGAGCCTCGGCAGCAACTACAAGCCCGACCTCTCGCCCAAAAAGAAGCCACAAGACTCTGATGACTCCACTGCCTAATTCATGATCCTTGTTGTTGACTAGCGACCAATCTCTCCCTCTCCAATGAATCGAATAGTTTTGTGTACTGCTTCCTTCCTTCATTCAGCACAGATGACATACAAGCCGGCGAGCGACATCAGCGCTCACGGTCAGGATCGATGTTGATATGCGGTGACGGCTTCAGTAGTGTGAGTAGTTTCTGCAGCGGTGACGGCTCTGCCTTCGCTTCAAAGTAGTCTCCTAGCACAACCGGTGCGCTTGGTTGCGGGGTGGTTGGTGCCTGCTCCTCTTGCTCGGGTTGTTGCTGTTGCTGTTGCTGTTGCTGTTGCTGTTGCTGTTGCTGTTGCTGTTGCTGTTGCTGTTGCTGTTGCTGTTGCTGTTGCTGTTGTTGTTGTTGTTGTTGTTCGAGGCTCACTGGAGCAACCGAAGGGCTGGGAGCGTCGTCGTCGTCGGTCACGATCGGGTCGTGTCGATCACCAGACGCCGGAACAGCGACCGGTACCATCGGCTCGTGCACGCCCTTCAATCCAAACACCTTCGGCGTGACTCGCACAAAGGCTGTCAGCGGATTCTTCTCAATGTCCTGCTCGAGCAACTTGCGGACCGTGCGTCGTTGCATGTACACATTGGCCGTTTCGCTAAACAGGCCTACATTCGGAGGGATATGGCAGTTAGTCTCGCTCACTAGAGATCTCCTCAACAACAACAACAACAACAACAACAACAACAACAACAACAACACGACGAGAAACGAGCCGAACCTTGCTCAAGGCCGCGAGAGAGAAGCTCGCTGACCGGCAGCGGGCTTCCGTGCTGTTCGAGTAGGAACTTGACGCCAGGGAGATACGACATGTTGCGTTTGGCGCGAGCCTTCTTGAGCTTGCTGTCGTCGCCGCTTGCCATACCCGAGTCGATCGAGTCCGATAGGGCGCGAGTCGCTTCGCCTGCTTCCGCTTGAGAGCTGCTGTCGCTTCCCAAGGGAAGGAGCGGAGGCAGCACGAGAGAGCCAGCACCAAAGGCAAAAGAATCGTTGTTGCCCGGTAGGGTCGAGATCGGTGGGAGCACCGGCAATGGCCGCGACGGCGCCGCGTCCGCCAGCCGCGGCAGCGTCATGTCTGACAGCCGCGGTGGATTCGGCTGGAATCCCTTCGGCGTCTTGGCACCATTGGGATTGCCGCCTTGTGTCTGCGCCGTGGCTCCGCCTGCGACTGTGGGCGGTCGTGTCGATTGTGGCGCCGCTCCTGCTCCCGCTGGTGCGCCCGCAGCGGCGGCCGCGGCGGCCGCGGCGACCTCGGCTGCCAATCGGCGCTGTTGCTGCCGCCGTTCTCGCCGCTTGAGTTTGCGAATCTCCTTGAGTCGCTCCTTCTCAGGATCGGGCGTCTCGCCGTCGGCCGCCTTCGGTGCATTGATCTTCTTGCTCTGGCCATCGTTCGTATCTTGAGAGCTCGCAGTACGACGCTTCTTGACAGCGTGCCCTGCATCGCCATCAGACACTCTCTTGCGCTTCTTCGGCCGCGATGGTACCTCGGGTCCAGGCACGCCAGTGCTAGACGACCCGATCGGTGCGCCCGCCGTCGCAGAGGCGACCGCACCGGCTCCGGCTGTGTTGGAGGCGACATTCGGCGCAGACTGGCTTGGCGGTGGCCTCTCGGGTGCTCGATCGCTCTCCTCCAAATCGAACACCACCACCGAGCTTGGCGTCGATTTGCCTTGCTGCTCGGTACCGGTTTGGGATAGCTTCTTGAGCCGCCTCTTCTTCGCTACCACCGCGCTGGCTTGGCCATTGCTCACCAAGTCGGATGAGCTTGCCTCTGCCTTGGCGGAACCGTTCTCTCCGAGCCGTTCCTTCTTCTTCTTCCTACCGTCGCCAGTGCTCTCCTTATCACGCTTCTTCTTCTTCTTCTTCACCTCAGTCTTGCTGGCATCATCGCCAGTGCTCTCCTTATCTCGCTTCTTCTTCTTCTTCTTCTTCTTCTCAGTCTTATCGCTACCATCGCCACTGCTCTCCTTATCACGCTTCTTCTTCTTCTTCACCTCAGTCTTGCTGGCATCATCGCCAGTGCTCTCCTTGTCTCGTTCCTTCTTCTTCTTCTCACTACCGTCGCCACTGCTCTCCTTATCTCGCTTCTTCTTCTTCTCCTTCACCTCAGCCTTGCTGGCATCGTCCTTATCTGGCTGTTGCTGCTTCCTCTTCTTCGGCTTCTCTCCCACGTCGGTACCAGTAGCTTCGTTCGTTGGCAGATTCGAACCACCTTCAGCGATCGGCACGGCAGGCGAGGCAGACGTCGTTGAGTTGGTGGCCTTCTTCTTGCGTACAGTAGGCTGGCCATCGGCTCCAGCTTCCTTGGCCTTGAGCGCCCGGCGTTCCTTACGCAGCTGCTTGGCCCGTTCCTTGCGCCTTGCTGCTTCCTCGGGGTCCAGAGCCGCAGCAGCGGAAGAAGCTTGGCTGCTGCCTTCTCCAACGCTCGGCTCGGTTGGGCGGCCTTTCGAAGAGTCTCCATCCAGAGTCGTCAGCTTGGGTCGCTTGCTGTCGGGCGGCACCGCTCCTTCGCCAGATGGCAGCTTGCGTTTCACGACCTTCTTCTTTCTGATGGGCCTAAGTTCGCGCCAAGTCTTGAGAGAAAGCCGCTACCCATTGATACACATTACCGCGAGTAAGCAACAACCAAGCGCTGGAATCAAGCCCACGGTGGCAAACGTTCAACGCACCTTGGGGAACAACTTGATACAATAGATCACTGCACGCTCGAGTGCCACGTCGTGTTGGAACTCGCTCTTGCCATTACTTGAGTCCGATTCTGTCGCGCTCGGAATCGAAGAATCTCCTTGTTCACGTGAACGCGCCTCGGCTCCAAAATGCAAATACTCCTCAGGGAGGTCTGCAATGTCGTTCATGTGAACCTTGTGTGCGGCAATCAAGAGGCGCTCTTGTGCCTCAACCACTTTGGCATCTCTGCACACGAACGCCATGCTGAATGTCAGTGATGTCGGCTCCCTAAGAGGTTGTACGGTGCCCTTGTGTGTGTGTGTGTGTGTGTGTGTGTGTGTGTGTGTGTGTGCACGATGGCTGGCTAGATTCGTACGTGATGTCGTTGTTGATAAGGTAGCACAAGGAATCGAATGCCATCTCGAGCTGTGCGTCTTGCTTGCCATCCTTGGTGGATCGTCGCCTTGCGATCTGAGTCGCTGCCCCGGCAGATTCTGCACGCGGGTCGGGTAGGGTGTTGCTCGAGTCGACGACCAGAACTTCTACGCCCGGCATCAGTTCTTGCACTGGGCAGTGTTCGACCTCGACGACAACGCCAGAGAGCACCATCGTGGGAGACAGAGCGTTCTCGACCAAAGGCGTGCCAACTGGCGAAAGTTGAGGAGAAGCCGCGCCGGGGCCCATCGGGTTGACATCAGCTGCCGAAGGCTGTTGTTCATCGAGTGCACTTGGAGGCAGCGCGAGAGGCTCGACTCGACCTTGAAGGTGCTCCACTTGCTCATCGAAGCCTAGAGTGTCTTTCACATCACCGGGCTCCTTGCCCATCGCGAGAAGAGCAGGTGAGTGAGGATGCGCAGACGCTTGTTCTGCTTCGCCTACAACTTCCATCGGGTGGTCCTCGGGGAGAACGGTGCCGCTTGTCTCTGTCGCCGTCGTCGCGCTTGTTGGAGAGCTCGTGTCGAATGCAACCGGTGGAGCCGATACTGGGAGTTCGGTGCTCGTGGGTGATGAAACCGACGGCATAGTTGAGGCGCCGAGCTCGGCCACCGTAGCTCCGGAGGCATCCGAGTCAACGGCAGGCCGAGTGGCCCCTTCGGAACGGAGCCTCTCGTAGCGCTCCTTGAGAAGGTGGGCGCAAACCTTGGAGTAGCCTTGGAGAGCACGGATGGCAACTGCTGGCTTGGCGGCATCCTTGGACTTGGTGAAGAAGCGTTCGAGCTCTTCAAGGTTCTTGAGCTCATCCAGAATGCGCACCCAAATGTCGGCAATCTTGGTATACGAGTTGTTGTACGTGAACTCATTCCGCAGACACTCGAGCAACAGGCTATCGTTCTGGTGCTTTGGATTAAGCATCTCTCCACGTCTGCATTCAGTGGTTGTCTTGAGTGAGTTGATACGAATCGTCGAACGCACGAACGAATGAATTGCGCGTACCGATTCAACGTTGGATATCGCCAAAGAATGCCGTAGAACTTACCAGCTCCACCACCCTTCGTGCCCTTGGTGCGCGGAAACACACGCTGGCTTAACAGCTCATAGGCAGGCTCAGGATTGTGAAGTCCCTCGAGGTACGCCTTTGCTATCTGTAATGGAACTCATTAGCGCACCGCACCTTCTGCAGACGAAGAGAATTGGGGAGGGAGAGAGAGAGAGAGAGAGAGAGAGAGAGAGGAGGAGGAGGAGAGAGATTGCAAACCTGATAGAGCGGACGGTAGTTCCATTTGTCGAGATCCAGCACGTATCGAAGGCCGGCGATCGCATCATTCAAGATGCGGCGTGCCAGCTGACGTAATGAATCAGGAGCCCCCGGCGTCGGTTCGATTGTTGCTGATGCCTCACAACCCAGCGCGTCACTTGTTGTTGATGGCGCTGAGCTCGGGGTTACAGTAGTAGTCGTAGGTTCCACCGTTGTCGAGCTTGATTGTTGCTCTTGTGCCGCCGATACCGGTTCGAGATTAGAATCGCCATCTGGACCGCCGGTGGTCATTGGCGAGTGCGAGAAGCAAGGAGTTCCAGGTGATGGCGGTGCAGATTGCGCAGCATCGAGCTGCGCTGTTGTGGTAGTCGCTTCGAAGCAAATGTCAGGACGAGCACATTCGGTGAGAATGCGCTCCCAATCGAGCGATTCCTCGTCGGCTGATGGCGCGGAAGAGGAGGAGCCACTAGCTCCATCGATCCGACTTGATGTCTCGAGAGTCTTGAGATACGCAAGTGCGAGGTCGATTCGACTACCGTGCAAGCGGTACAGCGGCATTCGAACCTCTTGAATTGCCTTGTCATCCGCGTACATGCCGCCAATGATGTTGGAGCCACGGAGACGCTGAACCGAGTTGGCATAGATCGATAGGTACTTTTCATAGTGCGATGGCCCGAGACGCTCGAACATTTTTCCGAGGCAGAACTCGTACAGCCACTACTCACATAAAGCCCGCATCGACAGTGAGTTGGAGTGTGTCATCCATGAGTGCAATGCTTGCAAGGCGTACGTTTGATGGATATTTGGCAATCAATGGCTCGAGCACCATGATAGCCGTTCGACAGACTGCCTTTCGTGCTTGAGGCTCGGTGGCTACAGATTGCGCGACAATCCATGATGAATTCAGTGCACTGTCTTGAATCCAGATCCAGTACAATAGGAGGAGGAGGAGGAAGAGGAGGAGAAGCACCACGTACCATAGCAGAGCTTGAAGGATTGAAATAGAGCTAGCTCACGACGAATCATCTCATCATCCGACTCGTCCTTCTTAGTCTTCTTGCTCGCCGATCGAGCGCCTTGGCTTGTCGGATCGGTGCTCGAGAGATCATCGCCGTCGATCGCCATCGGCGTCATTCCCATCGCTGGAGCAGAGGAGGTCGTGGCACTAGTGCAAGAGGATGGCGTTTCTTCAGTTGGTGAAGTAGTGTCGCCACTCACTTGTGCGTCGTTGCGCTCCGCCAGCCACATGTAGATTGTGAATGCATGCTCTGCTTTCTGCATACGACAACGAATCACAGTGTCAGAACAAACCTTGGCACTCACTCGTGCGTTTACAACGCGCCAGTACGACGTACGTTGAGATTGACTTTGCACACTCGGTGGCGAGACTTGATTGACTTTAATCGTGCCACCTCAAAGAAGCAAACTGCAAGCATTCCCCAGGACCAATCTCGCATGGGATTCAATACAACGTCGCTCTGCACGAGAATAAACACATATTCGATGCGTGAGTACAGTGACTATCTCTCGCATCTGGCGAAGGCGAGTGAGATAGAGTCAAGTACCAAAAGCAAGCCCATCAGTTCAGGGCGGCGCTCCTCCTCACGGGGGATGGCTTGGGCACAAAAGTAGTAAATGTCTCGTGCCTCGCCGGAGACCCACCAAGTACTGTTAGAAGTCTCTGCTTGTGGCTTGGTGAGCAGCATTTGTGGAAATGGTGGAGTGGTTGGATCGGTCCATGGGAACGATGCAGGTGTAGCCTTGAGCCATTGTTTCAGCTCTGTGGATTGGGACTCCACTACATATCAGATGAGAGTGGTGTCAGGGATACGATATGAGAGAAAGAGAGCGCGCACGCAGGAATGTGGATGCTTGGTTGGAAAGCGTAGTCGTACAAAACCTGGGCACCTCAGGAAAGTGCTTGTGTGCAGCCAACTTGGCAACTGCATGGCACATACTCCTCTTGTTGGCCGGTGTAGGATTCGGGTGGCTCGCAAACTCTCCTCGAACAAACTGTGCTCCATCATCGGCAACGATGGTGTGTGAGCTCATGTGAGGCTGTTTGCCACAACATCAAGGCCCATGTTTGCTGGAAGTGATGTACCTTGAGAGCTCGAAGAATACGAATGAAATCTCTCTCGGTCGGGATAATGTCGCGCGAAATGTTCTCCGTACGCTCTTGAGCGATGCCACTCAAGTATCCAAGATGGGTACCGTAAAAGTGCGAGAATCCGTGCAATTGTGCTCGCTTGATTTGCTCGTTCGCCTCTCGAGCCGTAGTCTGCTTACGATCACGAGCTTGTTTGTTACCTTCGTTTGCGTCCTCCTCGTCTTCCTCATCCTCGTCTTCGAGTTCTTCGTCTTCGGGTTGCTTCACCGTGCCAGGCTCGGTGCCGAGCTCTTGTCGAGCACCGTCGGCGCGCAAAGTTGCCACGGATGAAGGAGGGATTACAAGGCTGTCGAGCTTCGCAAAGTAATAGTCCATGAAAGCGCCTGCTCAATGGTAGGGCAATGGTCAGGCGATATTCAGGCGATATCTATCCGTGAGAGCAGCAGTGAATCGTTGCCTGAGCGTACAATTACGAAGTACACAGGCTTTGCGACGTCGAAGATCGGCAAAAGCCGTGACGAGGAGTTGGACACTCTTGGTTACAAGCAAAGGCGAGGCCTTGATTGTTGCGATGCCTCCGAGGCAGACGTGCAATAACTTGTGGAGCACAATCCAACCCTTGACAAAGAACTCTTCGTATAGAGTGTTGGCATGCTTCGTAGCCCTATCAAGAGACAAAGGCAGCGACACGAATGAGATACGACCAATCAAGTGTGTTTTCAGTGGCGCCAACAGCGCTGCAGTGATTGACAATGTACTTTTGCGAGGAAGTGGCGCCACTTTGCTGACGCCCTGAGCCCTTGCCACGAGCTGACAAGACTGGTGAGGTCGAACCGGGTGCGGGAGTCATTGTCGAAGCTCGGTCAGATTGTGATTGTTGCTGTTGTGGTTGGTGTTGTTGTGAAGCGGCAGCGAGCATGCTTGACTCGGGCGCCGTGAGCAATCGCGTCAAGAGAAAGTAGATGTGCGTTGCCCACTGCTCGCCGTCGGAAATCTCGCCACGCACTGCGAACAAGCAGCAATCGGTGATCGAATCCAGTAACGTGCTGGTATGCTTCAGTAAAGCTTCGACCTGCTCGTTGTCGTTGGTGGCAAGCAAGTCGGTCGTTGGCGCATATTTCGTGGTTGCAATCAGTTCGATGGCATGTCTGCAGCACTTTGCGAGCGCTTCTTTCAGCTCGAGACGCTTGCACGACTGCGAGATGGCAAATCGTAAGCAACGGTCAATCAACTCGAAACGAGTTACAAGATTTGAGGTAAAAATTCATACCGTGAGCAACAGCATTAGGAAAGAAATGCGGGAGACAACAGGTAGATCGACAGATACAGGCACTGTAGTCGTTGGGAGGGCCATTGAGCTTGACGTAGAGAATGACATGGAATTATCTTCGCTTTCGGTGGTGCGTAGAGCCTCGGGTTCTTCGATTCTAATTGGTGGCTCACCTCTAACCAAGGTGTGAGTCATTGAGAGAGAGAGAGAGAGAGAGAGAGAGAGAGAGAGAGAAGACTTACCGGATGAGAATTGGCCAGAGCAACGCCACGACATTCTTATAGTTCTTTGCATTGAATGCCACTAAATCGACGGAATATAATATAGGGCGTGTTAGTGAATACGTTGCGACAAACAAGCATCATGAAGGGCATCCACCAACCTTTGGTTGTTTCAAGCAAGCGCTTGTGCTGAGTGATTGCAAGCTTGGCGGTAATACGTGCTCGTGAGATTTCGTCCTGACCGAAGCTGTCATACGAGCGAATGACATACGTGTACGTGATGTTAGTGGCTTGTCATTCAAGCAGCACGAGGAAGATGCAACACACCAGTAGGGAAGCTTGATGACGATTGGCTGGTGGTTGTTGTTGTTACTTTCTGTGCTCTCTACTTGTGACAATAGCGCATCAGTCTCTTGCCACAACATTTCGGCCTGTTGTGAATTGCCTCTGGCGTGTTCGATGTTTGCCCAGAGCCAGTATAATCTGCGCTCCAGCCTCTGGTGTGAGTAGCATTACAGCGGGCGTGCCTTGCAAGTGCTCGGGAAGGATCGACAAGATGAACGATCAACCTACCGAGGACGATATTGGAATGGCAGAACAAGGGAGGTGTCATCAAGTGTACGCAAGGCCATCGAGAACAAGCTACAACATTGCTCGAATTGTACACTCCGTGAATCCGAGTGGTGGGTGATTGTTGGTGTGGAGGTGTCGGAGCGAGAGCGAGAACTCCTCTCGAATCGATCGAACAGAATCTCAGCAAACATGAGATAATACTGGTCGAGCCGGTGAGTCAGCAATCGTCATGAAACATGGCCGGAATCAAACGAAGAATAGATGAGCAGAATGCATACCAGCTTGTCATTGGAGGAGGTGTTCAACCATGGCTGAACCTTCTCAAAGAGCTGTATCAATCGTTGTTGAAGCTCGAGTGTCCAACACACGGCTACATGCAACAAATGATCGAATGAATGAGTGATGAACGAATGAAAAAAAGAGCGCCGTGTGGCGATAAAACCGCACCTCCAATCATTGAATTGGCATGAATCTCCTTGAAGAAGACATCGATCAGGTGAACGATGCCACTATTTCCATACTTTGTGACGATGGAAGGTGTTGCAGAGGCTGTGTTGCTATTGTTCCCCGAAGCCATGGTCGAGCGGCGCTTCGTACTGAGCCCACTGTTACTGTTACCGGCTGTTTGCCACTCTGAATTCGAGGATTCGAAGACGCCGGTACTGTCGGTGCCTTGCTCGATGACTGACAAGTCGGCTTGCACAGCGAGTTGCGATGTAGGTGCTACCAAAGTACTCGAAGGAGGAGGAGGGGTAGGAGGCAGAAGTACACCATCATTCGATCGATCGCTATCGTCGGAGCTCATGACGTTGAGGCTGATGCTATATCCAAGAGATTGAAGGTTGGTGGCGCTCGAAACCGGGCGGTGCAGGCGATCCGACTTGGAACTCGAAGAAATGGGAGGACAATACTTGTTGATGAAAGTCAGCAGCGTTCGACGCGCCGTGGCTTGTTCTTGCCACGAGTGTGCCGTGACCAGCTGAGAAATGTGTGGAGAAAAGCGGTCGGTTGCTAGCGCAGGCTCAGTCAATCTACGCCAAGATTGTGGGCGGCCCCCAAGTCGACCGATCAGCACGGCACTGCTAAAAAATCGAAGGGCAAGCAATGTACGATGGATTGCTCACGTACAAAGATAGCAGCGTCGGTGGATAGGATGGCAATAGAGCAATGATTTCTCGTTGTTGGCTTGAGAGCTCAGCCAATGGAGACGATGAAGCACCACCAACTTGTGCTGTAGAACGGGTTGGTTAGTCGAGCCGAACGCGCACACACAACTTTGTAGAACATTGCGTACAATCATCGCGAATAGACAGACGTTCCTGGACCCTTCGAGATGCACGCCTTGGACTGGAGCAGTTCATGTTCACGTTAGTGTGCAGGTATAATTCGGACAAGCGATTGGTGGGAGTGCGACAAACCCAGTGAAATCTCCTTCAAGGCCGTTGATTGCATCGGATAGTTCGGCAGCAGTAATGCCCGCCGTCATCGCTGCTGCTGTTGTTGTTGTTGTTGTTGCTGCTGCTGACACTGTTGCGATTGGTGGAAATGGTTCCAATGCTGCCGAAGAAGCAAGTGTGGTGCTCGTGCTGGTGGCTGAAGTGTTTGCATGCTGATCTGGATCAGTTGATTTGTTGGCGGTGGGCGTGGGTGCGTGATCCGATGAAGTGGACGGCAATGTTGCATCGGAGGATTCGGCAACAGGTTGTGTGAGTTTTCGTGGTGGAGAGAGTTGTTGCATCGAGAACAAGTCGACTGAGCCAATGCTCACATATGAGACCATTGAGCCGTCCCTATTGGTGCAACAGTGGCATTTGGTCAAGTTACACACAGACACATCTTGGTTGATCTGCATCGAACGAGTGTTGTGACATACTGGATCGCACGATAGAGAATCCGCTTGAGGCCATCGGCGAGCTCTTCCCACGAGAGAGTCTTGAGCTTTGGTACTGCTCATCCAGCGTGCATACATACATACATACATGTGCCGATCGGCGTGTTGGAATGGGGACTGGTAAATGAACGATACAATACGATCATCGGTACGCTCGGTGGCAGTCGTACAATGGAGGACTTTGCGGCGACGGCTCCTTTGATTTGCAGAGCGGCCTTGCACAATGTCCATGGTCGAGGGATTGAGGGTACCGGATGTAATCTTGCCAAGTACACTTGCAGCAATTTCATCATTCGGCGACTGCCAGACAGGGTACGTGAATCAATCGAATGTCAGAAGGTGGTCGAGAGTGATAAACGTGGCCGCACACACACGCACAAACGCGCGCACACACCATTGATAGAAGCCACTGACAGATCTCTTGGCACTGAATTGAAGAATGAATGATTTGTGAACGTGTGGTAAGTAAGCCTCCAATGCTTGCAATACGTGGCGTATGCATATGAGCGAGTGAGTGAGGGTGCGCACCTTGACGAGGTCTCCAATCTCGACCAGTACTTGGACGAGCTCTGCAGATTGCAATGTGATGAGTACGAGCGCAAGTGTTCACGCGTACAAGATGAACGAACCATGCACTGCAAGTTGGTAGTCAGGATCACGGCGGATGGCCTCTTCTAAGGCAATACGGGCTGTAGCCAGCTGTCGAAGCTTCCGACACACAGTTGCAAACTCAAACCATGTTGTCTACAACAACGATATATCGTGAGAAGCTGAGCCACATATGCGATGGATGATGATGATGATGATGATGATGATGATGATGATGATGATGATGATGATGATGATGATGATGATGATGATGATGATGATGATGATGATGATGATGATGATGATGATGATGAT
>Ga0097683_1001902_pt1 | contig 22157 bp, 25 predicted proteins | sample ThiBio_1000_plan_2_FD_72846 | JGI IMG/M metagenome (GOLD analysis project Ga0097683, IMG submission 72846) | Wastewater bioreactor microbial communities from Cape Town, South Africa - Thiocy_cont_1000_plan - 1398105538256 (version 2) (version 2) ...
GATAGATAGATAGATAGATAGATAGATAGATAGATAGATAGATAGATAGATAGATAGATAGATAGATAGATAGATAGATAGATAGATAGATAGATAGATAGATAGAGAGATAGATAGATCACGCTACCATCGCGTTCCAATGGTGATGGAGATAGCAACGCGAACCATCCATAGCCCGCGTAGTCTTCGAGATCATCATCCGGATCGTCTACTGGCTCGACGATCGTATGAACATCGGGCGCCATTCTCTTGTGCCCGACAGCAAACTATCTCGATTCAATCGAATGTCAGTATCATATCGAGCGAATGTATCAATGTATCTCGTTCGATTGGTTGCATGATCCATACCGATCCATTCGGAAATACACAGGCAGTCAATGGAGCAGTATCTTGAGATGAGGATGATGAGCGTATGAGTCGTGCTAGAGAGCTCGGCTCACCGATGGCGACCTCGCGATATCGCTCGAGTCCGATGGCGCCATTACCGACGGTGTGACCATCGACACCCGATGCACCATCCTCTCGTTCCAGCTCACGAGCGCTCTCGGTTGGATCCATTCATCTGTCTACCTAACTACCTAACCAACTAACTGACTGTCTTAACTACCTAATGATTGAGGCCAGTGAGAGAGAGGCTTTACTAGGAGCGATATGGGTCTTGGCAGGTCCGTGGTGTGACGACGAGGCGGCTGCGGCAAGAATGGCGAGCGACCTCGACATCGACGACGACGTCATCGATCATCATCATACCGCTGCTGCCTCGCTACCTCGCGCACCTCCGTCTCGCTATCAGCTATCCCCCACGCTCACCCATCCCCAACGCTACTCGCCCTCGCAACTATCACACATCAGTGAATCCCCGTGCCCTTTGCTCCTGAATTCCCAATCAATCGGGTTCTAGATCGATCGGCATCCAAGAGTATCATCATATCAGCGTCACTCACTCACGCACACATCGACGCAACGACAACCATCGCTACTATCACGATCTGGAAATGGGTGACGCGCTCGAACCATCATTGCAAGCCTTGATCGATCAGAAGGAACTCAAATGGATCTTTGTCGGTGGTAAGGGTGGTGTCGGCAAGGTACCCTGCCCGCTCGCAGCAACCCGCTCGATATCGATCGCAGTCGATGATGCTGCAGCACTGACGACGACGCTCGTGGTCTCTCTCGTGTGTTCGTGTGGCATATCAGACCACGACCAGCTGCTGCTTGGCCGTGCAGTTGAGCAAGGTGCGCGACAGCGTGTTGATCATCTCGACCGATCCAGCGCACAACCTCTCGGACGCCTTCGGCCAGAAGTTCACCAAGAAGCCGACGCCGGTCGAGGGCTTCTCGAACCTCTTCGCCATGGAGGTCGATCCGACCATGGACCCCGACTCGGTGTCGATGATGCCCGGCCAGGACCAGTCGTTCTTCCAGGAGATCGGCATGTCGATCCCCGGCATCGACGAGGCCATGAGCTTCGCTGAGGTCATGAAGTATGTGTTCCATGTCGAGATATCTCTTTGATGGCATCGAGCTCACGCTCATGATGATGCTGCTACGACAGGTTGGTACAGACGATGGAGTTCTCGGTGATCGTGTTCGATACGGCTCCGACGGGCCACACGTTGCGTCTGCTCAGCTTCCCGAGCATGCTCGAGAAGGGTCTCGCCAAGCTCTTCAGCCTCAAGTCGCGCTTCTCGGGCCTGTTCTCGCAGGTGTCGTCCATGTTCGGCATGCCGCAGGAGACCAGCGAGGGCGAGATTCAAGACAAACTCCTGCAGACGCAACGCGTCATCGAGGAGGTCAACACGCAGTTCAAGAACCCCGTACGACACCGATGATGATGTTGATGCAATCATACTCGATGAATGACTGATGCCAATGTGCTGTGTGCTGTGCTGTGTGATGGTTTGAGCAGGATCTCACGACGTTCGTATGCGTGTGCATCCCCGAGTTCTTGTCGTTGTATGAGACCGAGCGACTGGTGCAGGAGCTCGCCAAGTTCGAGATCGATACACAGAACATCGTCATCAACCAAGTGCTCTATCCCAACAGCAGTACGATCGCATATGCAACGATGATCGAACGACAACCAGCCACTGATCAATCTCTCGCTCGCTCGCTCGCTCGTGTGTGCTGTCTCGCTCGATCAGAGTCGCAATGCAGCCTGTGCGACACGCGCTCTCGCATGCAACACAAGTACATTGAGCAGATCGAGGAGCTGTACGAGGACTTCCACATCGTCAAGATGCCGCTGCTGGCCGGCGAGATCCGTGGCGTCGGCAACCTGCGTACCTTCAGCGAGCTGCTGGTGCACGCGTACGATCCTCGCATCCACACGGTGTCGGTCTCGGCGCCGAGCTCGACTGCCACCTCGTCGTCGTCGTCGTCGCCGTCAACCAAGCCATGAGCCACGCTCTCGGTTGTGGTCGATACACGAGAAGCACCTTATTATTGTTGTGGTTGTTGTTGCGGTGTGCGCTCGTTCACATTAACACGCCAGGTTTATTCACAAACACCAAGCTGGCTCATGAACTCGGTTGGGTCGATCGCAGACGGCGTTCGATGAGAGCGCGGCGCTGCTGCTCCTCGAGCGAGTAGTACTGCTCGTCGCTCTGTGCCGCGATGCTCGCTTGCGTGGCATGCAGCTGCTCGAGTGCCTGGGCGTAGTCACGTCGCTCGAGATGCACAGGCAGTATCACGTCGCCGATGTTGAGCTGGATGCGTATCGCGTCGAGTGCATTGGCGAGTGCCTTGGCGTGCACGTGTAGCGAGTCGACGAGGCCGCACGCCATGACGTCGTGCAGCTCGGCGCGCAGCGAGTCCCAGCCGAGCCACGACGTACGCTCGTGTCGCAGCCGTCGGCGCCATGGCTCGAGAATCGTCGTGTCGATGTGGTGGCGGGTTGTGGCAGTCGTAGTGGCAGTGGCTCGGTCGCTGGCTTGGATCAGTGTTCGAGGCACGATCAGCATGGCTCGCGCGAACGCCAGCAGCACCTCTCGTTCCGAGCGCCACGAGCGCAGCTGTTGTTGCTCGTGCTCGATCGACTCGCCATACTGCTCGCTTGATTGTTGTTGCTGCTGGGCCTGCTGGTCGAGGAGTTCGGGTTCGAGTCTGGCGTTGTGTTCGGCAATGTAGTCTCTGGTGTTCCCGATCAATGTGAGCGATAGAGCGAGTGCCATCGAGCGACGTGCGAGCATGACGTACTCGATGGCTTCAGCGACACGAAGGTCAGCAAGGCCGCCGCCTGGAATGCAGGCGCCTCCTGACTGCAGCACACTCGCTGCCACTTGGATACCAGCAACCACTATCGAGAGCGATGATCGATCAGCTCTCGTAAACAATCGATCGAGCAAGGGAGCGTACCAGCTTGATGAATGTAGCTCAGCCGATACAGCAACGGCGAGCGAATGATCATGGTCCAGCATGGATCGGCAGCACCAGCGGCAGCGAGAGCTCCTTCGATGCTCGTGAACCAGCCACTCGAGAGCGAATACATTCGCAACCGACTGGCTCGACCAAGGAGCCGCTGTGCGCGCTCGGGATCCGACAACGAAGGCTGCAGCTGCTGGACGATCGAGTCGACGATCGTGGCGCCAGTACATCGAGCCACACGAGCAAGCTCGTCCGCTCGCACGCCACACAGCATCTTGATTCCAAGACTCGATCCGAGATAGTACAGCAGTCGCTCGGGCAGTGACTTGCTCGAGAGCACGACGTGGACGCCATTGGCTCGAATGAAGTGTGCGAGGTCGTGGTTGCTTGGCGCCATCGTTGTTGCGAGTTGAAGCTCGTTGTCGTCGAGTAGCAGCACCGCCTGATCACGAGCTTCGAACGAGCAGAGTCGTGACGTGACGCCTTGGATCGAGTGATGAGCCAACACGACGCCGTGGAGTAACTCGCATGGCTCGCGCGAGAGTTGCAGTATGAAGTGCGTGTTCGCGAGCGCCGCCGCTCGCTCGTGGCTGCTCTTGGCGATCGTGACGCATGATTCGATGAGGTGCGGATGCTCGAGCAGCTCGCGATCCGATAGCTTGGTTCGAAGGGAGGCTCGACAACACACGCTGGCGAGCTCGTCTTGATGCATCGGCCCGTCACGTGATAGTCGCTCGGCGCTCTCGATCGCGAGTCGCTTGAGTGTCGCCATTGCAATCTGTGGACCTCGATCGATCAATCAATCGATTGATTGATGGAGGCATCATGATATCGGGCAGCGTGTATCCACCATACCGCGTAGGCTCGATGGAAGCCATGCTCGATCTTGGTTGGATGTAGATACATGGCCAGCAGTTGCTGCATCTCGTTGTGCATCGCGTGGAGATACAACGCCACACGACACGAGCCATCGCCACACTCACGATGCTGCATCACGATCGGCTTCAGCACCAACGACGCTCCTGGACCTCGAGCCACTCGCTGCAACACGACGGCCGCTGACTTGGCGAGTCGTAGCGAGAGCTTGGGCTCGTCGGCGCCAGTATTGATGGAGATATCGGCAGTTGTAGCAAGGTCAGTATCGTCTGGTTGCGTGCGAGGTCGTTGTCGTTCATCGACCAGCATCAACGCCGAGCCTGCAGGTCCAAAGCAATGTCGGACGATCTCGTAGATGGTCGACACGATGACCGAGGTCTGTTGTCGCACTTGTTGCATGTCGAGCTGTGTGGAGATGGATCTCGTATCGATGGACAGCAAGATCGGGCTATTTACTTGGAGAGGGGAGAGAAGAGAGGGTTTAGCGCGATGCGCCGCGAGTGGTTCCCGATGATGGTGAGCCACGAGTGGTTCCCGATTATGATGAGCCACGAGTGAGCGGTGGCACGGCACAAGTTGACGTGCTGGCAGCAACTGCGCTCCCAGACTGGCAACGAGTCTCCGATGCATCGCAGACAAACGAGACAGCGGTTCCTGCACGCTGTCGGATGAAGTCGAGGCACGCCGCGATATCAGACACGATTCCGCATCGAAAGCCGCCCATAGTCGCGAAGCCTCCATGCAAAAGTCCCACAGGAGATGCGACGTCGCCCTCGATGGTGAACACCAGCGACCCAGAGTCGCCCGGAAGAGTAAAGTTGCGGTCGGTCGACGCAGCAATCAGCTGTCGAGGCAATAATATGCTCTTGCGTGCGGTGGTGATCGATACCGTCCAGTACGGGGCCGAGAGCGGGACTTCGTCAGCACGAGTCGGGGTGGCAGCGATTGGTGTCACAATGTGGAACAAGTGCGCACCCGCCTTGCCCTAAGTCTTCGTATAAGTAGATAGACCAGTCGAAGAGCCACAGCCTGTGCGTACCGTTGATTGGCCGCTCTTAGTTCCCGACTTGTGAACAATCGTCTGCTCCACGAGTTCCCCATGCGGATTAAAGAGGGATCGAGGGTGGCCTAGAATCAAGTCGAAACCACGGATGGATACGTCGTCCAAGCAGAGCTCCTGGCGAAACCAGCCAAATGCAATGTCGATGCCGTATTCGACCCCGCCGTACGTGTGTGTTCCTCGGTGTGAGTTCGCACGTTGGGCAGACTGTTGCATGTGAGTAAACTCGGTCTCACAGCGAATCGGGAGCAAGAACGTACTGGGGCAATGGGACGATAGCATTGACCTTCCGGAAACGCGCGGTTCCATCGTTCAAGTGTGGCCTCGGCCGCAGCACTGCGAGAGAAGCAGCGGTCGCAAGGATGGCTCTCCGCTCGGCTTCGCCAGTGGTTGACAGCCGACTCGCAGGCGAACTTCCGAGCAGCTATCTCGACTGGCGTCGGGGAGATGGCGGGAACGAGCTCGTCCGTGCCGATTCCAAACAGGACATGCTGGTTGGTCACGTAGCCGAATCGTTCGTCGGACTTGATGTAGAAGCCCAGCGTGCCAGTATGCCAGCCATCGGAAGCTGGCGGCGCCGCAATCGGGATTCCACTTATTCCCAACGGGCCTCTGGGCCTGTCGTAGAGCGAGAGGAATGACTCGTAATCGCGCCCGTCTTCCGTCGCGGGGGACAGGTCATCGATTCTCGCTTGGCGCTCGATTGTCGATTCGAAGGCAAGCAGTTGATCGGGAGACAGTACATCACGAGCAGTAAAGGAATCGGCACCTTCTCCGAGTACATGAGACTGGAAGAATCCTTCCCTAACATCAACCAGAAACGACTCACCATCGCACTCGAAGGTTGTTGGCAGCATCGGCTCGTCGAGCGGCCGAAGTCCCTTGAATGTCACGAACACCACGATGCCCTCGGAGGCACTCGCTCTGTAGTCGCCGCGTACAAGGTTCCCTCCTCGAACGCGATGTCCACACGATGTGGCGACGAAGTTAGTCGAATTCGTCTTCATGAGGCTCTTGGCAAGAACGATCGCGGCTCTCGTTGCTCGGTGGTCGCACGGCTCGACAACGTTGATCATCAACGCCCAATTGGTGGCGTAAGGATCAAGATCCTGGCGTCGAGGGTCGCCGATGTCGAAGATGTCTAACACGCGGAGAGGAACTCCGGCGAGAGTTGCTGGCAAGCTCGGATACGTCGCGTGAGGCGGCACCGAGAAGGTTCGCGGCTGTGCAGAGATTCGCTCACGATTGCGCACGAATAAGACAATGCACCGAGAGTTGGTCGCACACTCCTCGGCCACGTAGAGATTCAGCAGATTGTTGCCACCCACCGTGTGCAGAAGATTGTAGCGAAGAAGCAAGAACGACAACACCTCGCGTGCTACGTCTGCCGAACAATCTTGCAAGAGCAGCGATCCCAGGACGCCGGAGGGATTGGTATCCATCTGGATCGTAGTGACCTGGCTGGTGAGTGGCTCTGTTCCAGGGGAGAAGTTCAGCAGCTGTACCTTATCGAACGATGAGTCTAACCACAGGAGCGGATTCAACGCTCGCGCTTCTTGAGCTGAGAATACTTGGCCAATGGGCCGATGCGGAAAGCGACAATCGCCCCGTTTGCACCCATACGGATGGAAGTTGTAGAACACGCAGCTCCCCACTGTGGAGGGCACCATTCCCGGGACGCGAATGTGTAGAAAGCGACAGTCGGGTCCGGAATCACAACCAGATGTGTTGTAGAAGAAGCAAGGATTCCATGGAACTCGGACCAGTCCCTGCAATAGGTTAGTATGAGGATTGCAATATTGGTCCGATTAGCAGGCAGAAACAATACCGATGGCGTGAAGCCGTACGTGGGCTCCGGCTGCACCAACAGAAGGCGTACTCCCTCAACAAGTTGCGGCGAGTACAGTTGGGATACGGTTGCACGGTCTTGGATCAAGCGAGAAAAGTGCGTCGTGAGAACGTTCTTTGTTGTGCGTCTAGCAGTCTGGTGTTTGGAAAGATGTTAGCACATGATGCGCGCACGGAGGAAGATCGTGCGTAGCGCGTACCTGTGACGCAGCAGGCATGATCGTTTCAACGAGCTTTATGCTCACTTGCTCCACCAAGTCTTGTGTCTCAGTAGCGGGAAGGTGAGCCATAGAAATGAAAGCGATAGCGGAGACAGCAGCCTGCGCGATGTCCACGAGCTGCACCGCAGCGGTGGAGGGATTCGAGCGCGTCATGGCAGGCAAGAAGAAAGACTGCCTCACGCGCCTGTCGTGCGAGGTCGTTGTCGTTCATCGACCAGCATCAGAGCCTGCAGGTCCAAAGCAATGTCGGACGATCTCGTAGATGGTCGACACGATGACCGAGGTCTGTTGTCGCACTTGTTGCATGTCGAGCTGTGTGGAGATGGAACTCGAACCGAGGCTTTATCGATGGTACACACAGAGACACGCGCACGATTGATGCACGAACGTGAGGGCGATGGGCGAATGCCACTACAACGACGACAGCAGCAGCCTCATCCAAGCGTCCTCAGGAGCAAGTAGATCATGCTACCATCGGTGATGTTGTATTCAGCCAACGATCGACCCGGCGCTAGAGGCGTCTTGTCGTTTAGAATGAGTCGCTGGCTCCCGGCTGGAATGCCCTCGATATCCTCGATTTGCTCCTTGAGCTGATCGACGGTCGGACTCTCGATACCGGTGAGATCGACCTCGATGATCTTGCCGACGAGGGTTTTAAGCTGCAGACGCATCGTTGGAGTCGATTGATAGATAGATAGTGAGTGAGATGCAATCGATGGGATCGATGGGATTGATGTGATGATGGCGATGGCAGCAAGCGACTGATTCGATTGCACGAGGTTGTAATGATGAATAGATAGAACGTCGACTACAACGGCACCACGATCAATCTCTCTAACAGGCTAGCTATTCAAACAATCAACCAACACTCACTCACTCATCCAAGAACCATATGAATGGTGGATTCGTTACTGATTCGATAGTCCGCTAGCAATCGCCCGGGAGCGAGTCGTGCGCCAGCGAACGACAGTCGTTGCTGCGAGGCAGGCACTCCCTCCTTGTCCGTGATGCGGGCCTGCAGATCATCGACCGTCGGGCTCTCGAACCCGTCGAGATCGATCGTGATGCGTTTGCCGGTGAGTGTCACGACGAACAAGAACATGTGGGATTGTTGATTGTTGCGTTTGATGGATCGGGGAGCGAGGCAGCAGCGATATGAGAGCGTCATTCGTGTCGCGGTGTTCATTCGCTTGCTGCTCGCATCTCGCACACAACACACGCACGAGCTCGAGATATCTCATCAATACTATCGAGATATCAATCAATATCGAGATATCTCATCAATATCAAGATATCTCATCAACACCATCGAGATATCAATCAATATCAAGATATCTCTCATCAATCAATACCATCGAGATATCTCATTAACACTATCGAGATATCTCTCATCAATACTATTGAGATATATCTCATCGATTGTGCGCATGATGACGACACCCACGCCGACACCCTCATCCGACGATGAGTTCTCGCTCGACAAGCTCAGCACCATGTACCAAGACAACGCCTGGCTCCGACACTTTGGCCTCTCACGCGACAACGTCATGGACTACTTCGCCGTGAGCCCGTTCTACGACAAGACCTGCGACAACCAGTATCTGCAGATGCAGCGTCTGTCGATGGATCGACTCGCGACCATGACCGGCATCCAGTTCGGCGTCGTCGATCCACCGCCGCAGTATGCTGCCGATGGCTCGCTCGTTCCGCCATCGCCGCATCTGTTCCTCATCCAGAAGGTCAAGCGCGAGAGCCCGACCAAAGGTGAGTATGCTGCACGGCTCGAGAATGTGGTTCGTTCGATCGAGCTGACGTCGTGCTGCTCGCTTGCTGTCCGCAGTCATACCGAAGGCCATGTACTACATCTTGCACGGAGTCATCTACCAAGCGCCGCCCTTGTACTCGATCCTCCAATGCCGTCTCGTATGACGATCGCTCCTCTCCTACTCCCTCTCACATCTCCATCAATCCAAGCGACTGACATGGCTTCGATGTCGTACGACAGCTCAATGCCGTCTACTACCTCAACAAGGCCATATGCGAGATGTCGAAACGAGCGACCTTCACGATCGACTACGGCCATCATTGGGACTTCATGGGGCCACAAGCAGCCGAGACCAACGTCGCGCAGATTGCCAATCTCCACAAGACCAACGCCAACATCAAGCGAGCAGACGACGTGCTGGCGAGCCTCCTGCAGCTCCCGGCTCCCTCGACGAGCTCCTCGAGTGCGCCAGGCTTGACAACCGCTGGCTCGGCTGCAGCCACGGCATCTGCGCCCGGCACTGCCAAGCCGTCATCGTCGCCCTTCATCGGATCAACCAATCCGCCGACCTCGGTATCTGCGCCTCCGTCGTCGACCGCCTCATCGTCTTCTTCTTCTTCTTCCCTGACACCAACGACGCCAATGGCTCAAACACCGAATGCCAGTTCGAGCACCGCAGCGCAGCGAGGCAGCCGCAAGCGATCGCTGTCATCATCGGGCGACTCGGCAGCGAACCCTGCCAAGCGTCGCAAGAACAAGTAGGCGAGCCCTCACGTATCCGCTGTCTCACCGACATTGCATGAATGTATTGATATTGATAGATAGATAATTGATGAGGTTCAAGACGGTCGTTTGGGTGATGGATTGTATCGTAAGAACAGTAACAATGCACTCGAGATATCAGTTCAGTTTGTTGATTGATAGCTGCTTGCAACACGCAACACAACGCTCTCTCTCTAGCTTGCTCGCTTGATTGGTTGCTCGAATCAAGAGTTGGATGAGCTATTTGTTGGTTCATCTCACCAACAAGGATGAGATCGACTACGTCTTGACACAGACAGTCGACAAGCTCGTCGTGTTGCGATTCGGTCGTGACGATGAGCACAACACGATGATCGTCGATCACATGGTATCAATCAATCAAATCAATCGACTCAATCGAATCACTATCTGATACGGAGGATTGATTCGTTATCGGTTGGGGGAGTAGTTGATGAAGACTGCCGAGGAACTACGGCGTATGGCAGCGATCTACGTGGTCGACATTGACGCCGTGCCAATGTACACCAAGTACTTTGATATCACCATCATACCGTCGATCTTGTTCTTCTACAATGCGCAACACATGAAATGCGACTACGGGTATCTATCGTGATCGATCGACTCGTTGGCGATGTGATATAGCAATGTCTCATCATGTGGTTGTGTAGTACACCAGATCATACGAAATGGGTCGGACCCTTTCAAGACAAGCAAGACCTGATCGATCTCATCGAGGTATCGTAACCTATCTCGATCAATCTCGAATCTCGATCAATCAAAGAGCTAACTCAACCACGATCTAGACCTTATATCGAGGAGCGATACATGGTCACTACATTGTAACATCACCAATCGATTCACGACGTGTTCCTCGCTACGATCTCTTGTACAAGGATATCTGATGTATCTCAATCAAGTCTCGCTCGAGTGTGTATTCAATTGCGGTTCTTGTGAGCGAGTGAGTTCATGAGTGACTCTGACTACATGGCATCAATCTCGATCGTTACACGAGGTTGCTGCTGTGCCGAGTAGCGTTGAGCAGCACTTGGCGTCGGAATGAACTCGAGCAAGTACGGCTGATTGGCGACCGGCTTCCATTGCAAGGTGTTGGCCGGCGAGACCGACACGGTGTAGCCGTTGGCGTAGCGCACGGGTGTGTTGAGATAGATGACGGTCGGCGCCTGGATCGTGACGTCGAGATGGAAGACGAACTCAAAGTGCGAGGTGACGTTGTTGAAGGCCATCGAGATGGGCGTGCCGGCCGTGGCCTGCGCGTAGGTGCGCGCGAGCGCCCACTCCTTGGTGGTGTTGGCGACGTCGGTGGCGGCCCAGTAGCACCACGACTGCAGCTGCTTGTCGGCCTTGTCGCTCACGTACACGAGCATGTCGAGCGAGTCGAGGTTGTCCTGATGAATGTCGCCCCACTCGGTCATGAAGCCGCCGACCGACAGGCGCTTCTGGTCGCGGTATCGAAAGTCCATCATCTCGAACGCCGTAAAGTTGCACGCCTTCCAATCGAGCGGCGTCATGTTGCCGTCGTCGTCGAAGCCGAGGCAGTACACGTGGTACGAGAGCACCGAGCGATTGGCGTACGTGGCGCCGCCCGGCGGCTCGGTGAAGCCCACCGGCCAGTAGTCCCACGTCACGGGCTCGAAGAACACCAGGTGATGCTGATCGACCGACCGAATCGCCGTGTTGAGACGCTGGTACATGGGCTGGAGGTTCTTGCGCTCGGCGACGTCCGGCACCAACAACTCTGGTTGGCCGTAGATGTCGCCCATCCAGGGCTCGTTCATCAGCTCGTAGCCAATGACATTGCTCGATGCTCGAAAGTACTCGGCAATGAATTGCCAATGGTCGGCAAACGATACTTGAAGGTTATCGTAGTTATCATAGAGATTCTACTCAACATGTCAGTCATGAATTCATTCATCAATTAGTCATATGGTTCATTTCTGTTGGATTGGATTGATGATTGGATTGGATTGGATTGGATTCGAGAGTGGCACCTGGAAGGCAGTCGAGGCAGCATCGGTAAAGTAGTTCTCGGCCCAGAACTTGAGCGGACAGATGATGGGGTAGCCCGTGTTGGGATCGATCGGTGTCGCATTCCGTGCCATCGGCTCCGGGAACGGCTTGGCATTGGGGCTTGGAATTGCAGCCCACTTGATAGAGAGGCACGCGTGCACACACACACAAACACAAGCATTCGTTAGTTGATGGTAGATATTCGATTGTCGATGGTAGAGATAGTCGACTCGTACATCGGGAGAGCCTTCGCCACAGAACTTGGGCGACCACACATCTTGATGACTATCGAGCAACGTGTACATGCCGTACTCGGCGTAGAGCTCCACGAGCTTGGCGAGCTCTCGCATGTACGTGATGTTATACAAGCCACTGTCACCCGAACGACGTCATTCTCGAGATACTTCTTTGCGAAAGCGAGAGATCTCGACAAAGAGAGCGAACTCACATACCGGACAGGCTCGATACCGGCCCACATACAACCCAATCGTACAGCAGTGTATCCCATCTGTTGCATCTGCTGCAAATCGGACTTGGTGACCGTGGGATAGAAGGGAGGCAGCTTGGCGACGGTGTTGGTGCCGTGGAAGATACGCGCTCGACTATACGAGTCGCGGAACATGCGCACGGCGTTGTTATCGAGCGAGATCGCCGGCAAACGCACGGGAGCCGCCGAGATCGTCGAGCTCATCACCACGACGAGAAGGAGCGCCGTGGTGATGACGAGCGTGGTCATGAGGTCCGACAATGCGGCCATCGATTGAGCGAGTGAGAGTGTTGATGATGAGCGGGCGAATGAGCGAATGATTGAGTGAGTGCTTATCGATCGAATCTTATCGATTGGAATGTCGCTCTTGCTATCGCTCTCTCTCTTGAATAAATGAGAGTATATTGAGGAAATAGATAGATAGAGATGAAGATTCAAGCTCGAGATGATGAAGGAGATCCAAGAGATACGAGATTGATGTGTGGTGTGCAAAGTGAGTGTGAGTGTGAGTGTGCGTTGGTACAACAGATATGTGTGATAGTAGAGCTCGTTGAATGATCGATCAGCTACAACCTGGCTTACGGCATCTCTTGTGCACCATCATCGTACATGGTCATGACCGTGTAGTTGCCAGGATTCTGCAACAACGAGATGATTCGATAGAACGAGTAGGCGGCGACCACCATCAACGCCACGACCGTGACGACGACGACGACGAGCCATTGCATGTAGGTGATGAGCGCCTGTTGGAAGAGGACGATCGACGAGTTGAAGAAGAGCTCGTAGAGTGCGTGTATGAGGCACGGCACTCCGAGGATGCCGAGGTACGACTCGCGCTGCTTGCCGGCTCGCGGAAAGTAGCGCTTCGCGGTGCCGAGGCCGATCCACATGCCGGTGACGAGGTGCAGTATGAGACCCGGCAGCAGGCGCTCGATGGCCCAGACGGCGAGGTTCTGTGGCAGCGCGTAGATGCCCCAGTAGGTGAGGATCAGATCCCACATGCAGGTGCAGACTCCGACGCCCATGCTGGCCGACACGCCGAGTATCACGCAGCCGTAGCGATTGTTAAAGTCGGGCGCATTGCGCACGCGCCACACCATGAGGAACTTGAGTATCTCCTCGGGAATCGACTCGAAGAACACCGTGAGACCGAGCACCAGCACGATGAACATGACCCAGCGCACGGCCATGATGTGCGTCTGCTGATACAGAAACGCCACGCCGTACGAGACGCCGAGCGACAGCAGCACCTGCACGACGAACAGCGGGTGCGCCAGACAGAACGACGTCACGAACACCTCGACCACGCGATCGTACTTGGCCGACGAGCGCCGAATCAAGTACACGAGCGCCACCCACAAGAGCCCGATCGCGATCGTCACCACGGCGATCGGGCCCGTCCAGTAGCGTCTCGTCGAGTGTCGAAAGTTGGTCAGCACGCCGACGACCGTGAGCACCGCCACGTACAATGCAACCAGCAGCACGAGTATCATCGAGAACTTGAGTCGACAGATGAGAGGCTCCGGCTCGGCCTCGCCCGTCGTCTGCTGGTTGTCGTACGGACTCGAGAGCTCGAACACTCGCATCGGCGTGGGCTTGCCACCATCGACCTTGCCGCTGCCGTGGTCGTCGTTGCCGGGCGTCACCGATGCGTTGGTCTCGCGCTTCATGTCCTCGCTCGGATCAGCGAGTTGATGCACGGCCTTGCCGCCGCCGCTATCGTCGCCTGAACCATCAAAGTCATAGTCACCTTGTAGTTCACCCATGAGTGAGAGAGAGCGAGAGAGTGAGAGTATGAATGGCACAGTCGATTGGGATGCGAGCGAGACGAAGCGAATGAACGAATGAATGTAGTCGCAAGCACGAGCGAGAGATCGATGACGATGTTGAGATAGCTCATGCCCAACCTGAATCTACTACTCACTGATGATGATGTTGATGTGATGATCTCATCGATAAGGAGTTCTCTCGATAGTAGATAGATTGATTGATAGATACATTGGACCGAATACAGCTGTTCTCTCTCACTCGCTCGATGATGCTGATGCTGCTGCCATGTTGCTACTCCCGCATCGAGTATCTCAGCCTCATCCAGACAAGCGCGCTCAAGTGCTCGTCGATGCCTCATGCCTCGTCCTCATCGAAGGCCTTGCGAGCTCGCTTCAACTCATCGTGCATACGCAGGAGCTCTCGTACTCGAGCGTACTTCTTCTTGTCCTTGCGAATGAGGAACACGAGGTCTTCGGTGCGCAGCTTGCCGGGCCGCGACTGTACTTCCATGGCCTTGAGCGTCTACTTGGCGCGGGCCAGTGAGTCGGCGTGCATCGCATGCTGGGCGAGCCAGTACTCGCGAGGGAGCCAGACGCACCATCTCGGTGATGTACTCGGTAACGATGTCGTCGACGAGATCGACTGTGTCAGGCAGAGGCGCCGCAACATCGCTGCCCGATATCAATGCACAACGAGTGTGAGACTCGAGGATAACGCTGCTATGGTTCACCACAGCAAGCAAGCAAGAACCGCGGTAGAGGCGATAGAAGCGTACCCAAAGCCATACAGCATCTGGCGCACTGAGAGAGAGCAGCGACGAGGGCTTGTAAGAGAGCAGCACTATCGTGAACGAGCAGCCACGAGCGATCGCATACGTACACTCCTTGGTGAAGAGCCTCTTCTTGGGCTTGGAGATGCCACGGTCGGGCGCTAGCAGTGCATCGGACTTGCTCATTGCAGGCGCCCGTGTGAGTGAGTTGGAGAGGTGTGGAGGTGTGCGTGACAGCGAAGCAGGAACAGAATGGCACACTCGCACGCCACCAACGTCCGTAATATCCTGACCTCTTGATTTATTGGTTGGTTGGTTGGTTGGTTGGTTGGTTGGTTGGAGGTCCGCGGCACAACTCAGTTGAAACGAATCTTGCCATCGGAGCCAAGGAGTGCCGCCGGAGAAGAGGATTGGCACACGCTCTGTGCAGAAGGAATCATCAGTCGCAGCACACGGAGAAGCCCACTGCCACCGCCAAGGAGTGTACGTACGCAGCTGCTGGTGTTCGTCGAATGATCAAGCTTGTAGCCTTGGATGTCGGGACACTGATCGGCGGCACAGATACCAAACTTGAACGCGCCGTTTGTGTAGTAGCAACAAAGCAACTCCTCGCATGGACTGCAGGTTCCATCGCCACTCGGCGGATCCATGCACCACTGTGGCACCGCTTGGCATGCCTGCGAGAGAGCAATACTCTCAGTGAGCCGTAGAAGAGACGCAAGCGACGCACGGGGGTACGCACAAAGCGGTTGTTCTGCAATGCAAGCCCACGCATATTAGGTCGTTGTTGCAAGAAGGGCGGGAACGGCGCCGAGAGATGGTTGTTGTTCAAGAACAAGTATTGCAAATCGGAAAGGCTCTGGTAGATGGTTCCGTTGAAGCGGTTGTACGCAAGGTCGCTGCAGTCCCCAACCGCAGAGGATGGCGTGAGAAATAAGCTGGCATCAAGGTAAGTTTGGTACGTACAGATACACCAAGCTGCTAGGCAGCTCAGGAAGAGGGCCTTCGAATTGGTTATCCGAAAGGCGCCTGCAACCGAAAACCAATCAATCAGCCAGTCAATCAAGCAATCAATCAATCAAGCAATCAATCACAACACTCAACCGCAGCAGGCAATCTGTACAGGCATACAAATATTCGAGGGCAGAGTTGGCAGAGATCTTTGGCAACTTGGTGAACAGGTTCGATGAGAGATCGATGTGCACGAGAGAGTTGGACCACGTAGGAATGGCTCCAGAGAGCTTGTTGGTGCCCATCGACCTAAAACATCCACGTGAATGAGAGAATGAGCACGAGAACAGCTGGAGGCATTGCATACAAATAGCTCAAGTGGCTCAACTGCAATAGGGCACTTGGTATCGAGCTCTCCAGTCGGTTGAAACTCACGTCGCACGTCTCGAGTGTAGCGAGGTCGCTCACGGAGCTCGGCAGTGCGCCTGAAATGAGGTTGTTGCTGAGAGAGAGCTCGCGCAGCAGGTGCAAGCTGCCAATGTTGCTGGGAAGGGTGCCATTCAAGGCGTTGTGCGAAAGTCGAATGGTCTCGAGCGCTGCAAGGCGCACGATCGAGTTCGGTATCGAGCTGTACAGCGTGTTGGCAGACAGGTCGAGCATCGTGAGGTCCGAGAGGTCTCCAATCGTTGAGGGAATGGTTCCACGGAGGCCGGCACCAGCCAACTCGCTGTGACGTAGAGTATCAATACGTGCAGCCATTGCTGCCAACGATGAGAGATGCTGAGTGAAGGCGTGCCAACGTTAGCGAGTGACGTACAGGCCCACGACAGTGCCATAGCCCGAGCGGTAGACGCACGTCACGCCCTGCCATTGATTGAAGCACGGGTCCGGCGTGTAGACCCAGTTGGTGTTGCGCGTCCAGCCACTGCCTCGAGTGCTGTTGAAGAGCTCGACCAAGGCATTGCGCTGTGCAGCCGGTACGGGTTTGGGTCGCTCGGTCGGGCACGCCCACTTGCTGCTCATACTGTGGAGAATCGCGACGAAGGTCGATAAGGTGCGCACGAGCTCGCAAGTCTGGCAAGCATCGTAGCAGGTCGTACTTGATAGTATGCACGCATCCAGACGTAGATACCGAGGATATTTGTCCGTCTCCCCCACTGGAGGTGCAAGCAATGTTGAGAATGCTCGTGTGTTCGGTCGAGGAGCACGCGAAGCCTCGCGTGTACGTGATGGTGACACCGACGGCGCTGCTTCCTGCGACCGAGTACGGCTTCCATGTGGCGTATTGTGCGTTTCCCCAGCCAATGCTGGAGCCCGACACCGCGCATACTCCATTTTCAGGTTTGCAATATCCTGGTGCGGTTTGACCGCACACGTTGACGAAAACCGTGGTGCCAGTGTAGTATTGATAGTCGGCTTGGGACGTGCTCGAGTGGTTGCGATACATGTTGCTCAGATCAAAGTAACGGCCTTGCGAGTCGAGAAACGAGCATGGAAATGGCGTCCATACGGCATCAGCTGCCGTGCTTAGCACCAGCACAACAATGAGAGCCGAGATGGCCGAGTGGCGCCACTCCGTGACGGACATGACGAGCAACGCGAGGCGACGAAGGAGCAAGCAACATACAACCAATTCTGCGCTCTTCGTTGGTCTTGTATGCAGGACGGCGTCCAACAATCGCAATTGGGTTCGGTCTTTCGTCTCGAGGTCTCAAACCACCTATCGCGGCCTACGATCCCAAGGACTGATGGCTTAGCCGAGATATTCTGCCGTGGCTGTGGTCGAGGCGAGAAATATCGGCGGAGGCAGATATTTTGGCGGGAGATTGTTATTAAGGGTGGTCCAGGAGCTCTCGATGCGCGATGGCGTCTTCCTCTCGTCGTCCTCTTCGCCTCGTCGTCGATCTTCATCGCCATCTCTCCCTCTCCCTCTCTCTCTCATATCCATCTCGCTCGCTCGCTGGCTCGCTCTGCTGCTTGGAATTGGTGTGCGGTGGTGCACGTCGTTGAGAGAGTGACAAATGTCGGCCAAGGTCAAGGACTCCAAGTACTTTAACCCGTCCAAGAAGGGTACGCCTCGACGCGCTCTCTCTCTCGCTGGATCGCCACACTCTCGCTCAGACATTCCCTTCGTCGATGCTCTCTTGCAGGCGAGCTCCATGAGCTCAAGCAGGAGCTCGACACGGGCGCCATCGAGGCCAAGCGCGATTGTCTCAAAAAGATCATCGCCGCCATGACGATCGGCAAGGACGTGTCGGTGTTGTTTCCCGACGTCGTGAAGCAGATCAACACGCAGGACCTCGAGCTCAAGAAGCTCGTGTATCTCTACGTGATGAACTACGCCAAGAGCCAGCCCAACCTCGCCATTCTCTCGGTCAATGCCTTTGTGCAGGTTCGTGAGGATCGGTGAGTGCCCGCACGGCCGGTTGTACTCACTCTGCTACTGCTACTGCTGCTGCTGGCGCCCGTTGCGCAGGACTCGACCAAGAACAAGAACCCGCTGATCCGCGCGCTCGCCATCCGCACCATGGGCTGCATCCGCGTCGAGCAGATCACCGAGTACCTGTGCCAGCCGCTGCAGCTGTGCCTCAAGGACGAGGACCCGTACGTGCGCAAGACGGCCGCCGTGTGCGTCGCCAAGCTGTACGACATCTCGCCGTCGCTGGTCGAGGCGCAGGGCTTCCTCGAGCTGCTGGTCGACCTGCTGTCGGACGCCAATCCGATGGTGGTGTCGAACGCCGTCGCGGCGCTGTCCGAGATCGCCGAGACGTCGCCCGACGCGTTCCGCGTCACGCCGCACACGCTCAGCAAGCTGCTCGCGGCGCTCAACGAGTGCTCCGAGTGGGGCCAGATCTTCATTCTCAACGCGCTCGCGGCCTACGATCCCAAGGACTCGCGCGAGGCCGAGGGCATTGCCGAGCGAGTGACGGCGCGTCTGCAGCACAACAACTCGGCCGTCGTACTCGGTGCGATTCGCGTGCTGATGAAGTACCTCGATGCCATTCGTTCGGCAGAGGCGATTCGTACGCTCACCAAGAAGATGGGAGCTCCTCTTGGTACGTGTGAACGTTGCTCCCATTCATTCATTTAGATTGTTGCGGATTTAATTCTCTCGATTGCTGATCGATGTCGTCTTCACAACAACAACAGTGACGCTCCTTTCGAAGGAGCCCGAATTGCAATACGTGGCGTTGCGAAACATCATTTTGATTCTCCAGAAGCGCCCGACCGTGTTGCAGCACGAGCTCAAGGTGTTCTTCTGTAAATACAACGACCCGCTGTATGTCAAGATGGAGAAGCTCGAGATCATGATCATGCTCGTCAACGAGCGAAACGTCGATCAAGTGCTGATGGAGTTGAAGGAGTACGTCGTACAAAAATCAAAAGCGCGCTGCTGCTGCTTGGTCTCCTCACTAACGAATGAATTTTGTGCGTCTCGCGATGATGACAGGTATGCTACGGCAGCTGATGTCGAGTTTGTACGCAAGGCTGTTGCTGCTATCGGACACACGGCCATCAAGCTTGAGCGTGCTGCCGAGCGTTGCATTCATGTGCTCTTGGAGTTGATCGAGAACGGCTACAACCCTGTGGTGCAAGAGGCCATGATCGTCATCAAGGTACACTCCCTCACTCACTCACACAAACTCGGGTCTGCACAATCACCTCCATGGATAGTAGAATTTTCTCTGACCCTCCGTGTGGTGGAACGTGCAATTTTTCTCGCGTCTCGTGTGAGAGTAGGATATTTTCCGCAAGTACCCTGACCAATACGAGAGCATCATTCACAAGCTCTGCGACAACCTCGAGCTCGATGAGCCCGGCGCGCGCGCCGCCATGATGTGGATCTTGGGCGAGTATGCCGAGCGCATCGACAACGCCGAGGATCTGCTGTACGGCTTCCTGCAAAACTTTTTGGACGAGCCGTACAAGGTGCAGCTGCAGCTCTTGACCGCCACGGTCAAGCTGTTCCTCAAGCGCCCCAAGAACGCCAAGGACATGGTGTTGCGCGTGTTGCACCTCGCTGCCGAGGAATGCTCGAACCCCGATATTCGCGACCGCGGCTTCATGTACTGGCGTTTGCTCACCAACCCCAAGGCCGCCAAGGTATGTGGCGTCAACCTCGTCGTCATCATCATCTTCGCACAAACAGATTTTCTCACCACCACAAACCACGATTACCGTATTTTGGCGTATGCATCCAATGGATTATTGTGGATTTGTTTGGTATTTCGATTTTTTGTGCGGCACGCAGGCTGTTGTGCTTACGAAACGACCACAAATCGCCGAGGCTTCGTCGCTGCTAGACCCCGGCGTCTTGGATCTGCTGGTGGCGCAAATCTCGACGCTCTCGGCCGTGTACCACCAGCCGCCCGAGACCTTTGTGCCCAAGCTGCGACGAGGCCAAGCGCAACAAGCCGCCGAGCGTCTCAAGCAACTCAAGGAACAAAATCGCGCACAAACCGACGAGTACGTAGCAAAGCTGGCGCGCGCAAAAAATCCTCCCCCAAAATTCAAGACTACCATGTAACACCACCATGGCCGTGCTGTGTAGTGGCGGCGTGGAGGATGGCTCGGAGGAACGAGGCGAATCGCTCCTTGGCGATATTCTTACGGGCGACGCGTTGGTTACGTCGAGCTCGAGCTCGTCGAACGCAGCCGGCGAGCGCTCGATTCTCGAATTGTTGGGCGACTCGCCTGCTACTCCACCCGTGTCGAGCAGCGGTAGCAGCCTGAACGAGTTGCTGGGAGGCGGTAGCGAGGCAGCAGCGTTTGCGCCCGTGGTACGTTCGCCGCGCGCACCGTCGCCCGCACATAACGCGAATTTACGTGTGCGAATATTCGTTCGCGCCCACATACGCCCTCTAATTCTCGTTCTCATTCACGTTCCATTCCATCCAGCACCATCAACAACACTCTGCCAAGGTGCTCCTGCCCGCTGCACAGGGCTCGGGCTTGCAAATCAGTGGTCGCGCGACACGCGATAGCTCGAGCCCAGCGGGAATCCGCTTCGAGTTCGTGTTCGAGAACCTCGGCGCCACGCCATTGTCGAACTTTGCGATCCAGTTCAACACCAACACGTACGTCGTAGCGCGCACACAAACACAAACACAAACACAAACACGCACGCCTTCGCTCGCCTCGTAATGGCTGTAGTTGCTGCTCTTGCTCTTTTTCTCGCTCTTTGTTGTTGGTGCTGTTGTGGTTGCTCCACCTCCAAGTGGAGCGCGATCTCGGAGTATATGTCGCGCTAGCGCAAGAAGCCGAAAGAGCGCGCGCACGCACGCACGCACGCACGCAAGCGTGTGTTGGCTGGTGTGGTATTTGGGATATTTCCCTTTTGCGTGGAAGTCGAGGACGAGGACGACGACGCATAGCGCAGCGCGATTTTTGTATTTTGATTTTTACGCGCGCGCGCGCCGCCGTCACGTTCGTTAAGGGGATTTTTCGTTCCTCCTCGTTCGCGATGAGACGGGACCTTATCTGCGCGACGGTGGCCGACGGCATCGGAGATTGGCGGTGTGATAGTTGTGAGATAAGGTCCCTTGTCGTGGGTGTGTATTTGAGAGGATTTATTACTTGTGTTTATGGATCGAGACGATTTCTCTCTCGCGCGCGCGCTCTCACACTCTCTCACGCACACGCTCTGCTGTTATTGACAACTTTCTCATGCGATCGTGATTGATTGGTAAAGATTCGGCATCGTACCGGCGGCTCCTCTTCAGGTTCAGCCACTGCAACCGGGCCAGAGTGCGCAGACAGTCTTGCCGCTGGCGTTCAACGGCGCGCACCGCAGCGCACCCGAGACGCCACCATCGTCTGTCATACAGATTGCTGTCAAGGACAACCGAGGCCCGATCTTTTACTTTGCCGAGACGGTGCCATTCGAGCTCCTCTTTTCTGCTGATGGGTACGTCGAGCGCAAGAATGGCGACCACCACATTATCACCAGCACACCAGCAGCACACCAGCACCAGCGGCTAACGGACTCATGTGTTGGGATTCATTGCAGCAATCTCGAGGCACCAGTATTCCTCCAATCGTGGGGTGAGCTTGCAGCGACGGAGAGGAGCTTCACGCTTCCGATCACATCGCCGGTGAACTTGACACAGATTCAGGAGCGCCTGAGCCACGCCAATATCTTTACGGTTGCGCGCCGTGCGCTTGCTGATCGCGTACGTTACGTTAGCTGCAGGCCACGAGGCGTGCGCGCAACACACATTCTCTCTCTCTCTCTCTCTCTCTCTCTCTCTCTC
>Ga0097683_1001950_pt1 | contig 21540 bp, 20 predicted proteins | sample ThiBio_1000_plan_2_FD_72846 | JGI IMG/M metagenome (GOLD analysis project Ga0097683, IMG submission 72846) | Wastewater bioreactor microbial communities from Cape Town, South Africa - Thiocy_cont_1000_plan - 1398105538256 (version 2) (version 2) ...
AGTATCCTTTTGAGAGGTAAGTGCGGTTTTATCAGCGTTTGAACATGTGAATGTTCCTTGAATTCCATCGGTTCCTTTTGATGAACATGAATGTGATGCAACTGAAGCTGAGCCCGAGGATGATGATGTTGATGCTTGAGTGCTAGCTTGAGCAGTCGACTTTTGAGTTGTAGCAGAAGCGGTTTGCGTTGTACTACCGGACTTTTGAGTTGTAGTAGCACCTTGAGTGGTACTGGCGGACTTTTGTGTTGTACCAGCAGCTTGAGTTGTGCTTGCAGCTTTTTGTGTTGATGAAGATGTGGTGTCACTAGATTTCGAGCATTTACCAATAGTTTGTTGGAATGTAGTATCATCTTTAGCATTGTTCAAACATTTTTGAGCCGACGTTTGATCAGTGACACCAGAGCAAGTATAAGACACTTGACAATCGCCATTGGTAAGTTGAACGATACTATCAATAGTAACTTGTGACTTAGTGTTCGATGATGATGATGCTTGAACTTGACTGGTAAGAGTTTTAGCTAGAGTATCCTTTTGAGAGGTAAGTGCGGTTTTATCAGCGTTTGAACATGTGAATGTTCCTTGAACTGTTGTAGCATCTTTGGAAGAACATGAATGAGAACTTACAGATGCCGTTGAGGTTGATGCTAAGAATACGAAATGGACGTAGGTTATTTTGAAAAAGTGAATGAAATGTCTAGCTTACAAGTTTGAGTTGTATTGGCAACGAATGAGATTGTTGCAATGATAACAGTGATGAATAGAACTCGAGAAGAAATCATTTCGTGTTCACTGATTCAAATGAATTGAAATGCAATGATTTTCGTTAAGATTTGTTGTGTATTTATAGCGTGGAGAAGTCATTTAGAAAAAGTACATCAATTATCTTTAATGTTCGTTCGATATTGAAATAGAAAATGGGATGTTTTAGTGAGCAGATGTTGTTTTGAGAATGAAATATTCGATTAAAATGTGAAATATATCTCGATTGTTCGTCAGTTTGCAGTGTAATTATAATTTCTTTTCTTTTGTTAAAAGTGCATTTGTATTAACCTTGTATTTTAAAATGCACTTTTGTTTTTTTCAACCTCGAATAAATACGATATGAATTTAATAATCTGCGCTTGAAAACTTGTTTCGTAGAGAGAAATCAATTTTTCGATTTTGCAATCGATAGAATTGAGATTATCGAATTGTTTTTGTTTTGTAGAGTTGAACATGATGAACTGTATGAATGATAAATATAGATCAAAAATAAATGTTTTTCATAGAGTGTAGGCTGTACTATTAAATGTAGAATATAATAGTGAGTAATGTTCTTTGTAAACAATTATAAAAACATTGAATGAATAGAAACATCTGTGGATCTATTCAGAAAAAAAACGATGCACTTTTTCATCGTGAGGTCATCGAAATAGTAGAGCAAAATAGTTCTCGAGTATTATCTGTTCAAAGATTGAATTGTTTAATAATTACGTCGATTAAATTTTATTTTATGTTAAATCAATAAAAAGAATCTTGGTGAGTCAGATTTCGATCAATACGAAAGATATATGATTATGGAAGTTTAATTAATGGAAATTTCGGTTTTGTTTCTCTTAATTGAATCAATTTAAGTCCATTATCCTTGATCAACACATCCTATAATTTCAAATTGACGAGCAGGAAGAAGTCAAATTTCATCTTCAGTCTCATAAAATGAATGTGATCGAATGTTTTTTCGGGATTCGCATTCAATATTAAAATAGGTTCGTTCATCAGTTTTACCCAAAAATTGTTGATTATTCAGTGTTTCAATCGATCTTGTACATGATGAAAAACCCCACCAAACGATAGTCTCACCTCGACGATATTCTTTGGATAAATTTCCATTAACACCACGATAAACAGTGTGACAAGTTAGTTGGTGTTGGTCTAACATAAACTAATGATGCAACATTAAGATAATGTTCTCGCAAGAATATTTCGATTGGAATATCATAACGATTTCCTTCATAGTTACATACTATAGTGCCGCGTAGACAAAGTGATTTTGCTAGAAGTTCATTTCCTTGATAAAATTCGGAAGTTTTTACTGTAAAATTTGCTATTGAAGATTTCATGGCTTCACTTATGTGTCGTTCAATTCTATCGGGATATTCAAGCTTAGCAAAATCAATGAGTGACCTGAATAAAAAATTCGATTCTGGATCGATTGGTGATCTCGTTTATGTTTTAGAAATTCAGATATTCACTTTAACATCTGAGTATTTATGAGTATTCATCAAATTGAATAGTAAACAATAACATCAATTGATGTAGAATTTAATTTCCTATTCATTTAGCAAAGGACAACTGAAATAATAAATATTATGCAAAAATACGCATTAAAAATTGGCACAAAGATAGCTTTTTAAACATTTTAAGCATCAGATGATCTTTCTATCGAAAGACTAGGATTGTTATTAGAAAATATTTTTGCTTTATTTTGACAAGAACAAGAAAATTTATATTAAATGTTGGCATTGAGCTGGAATATCAAAGATACTCGGGTCAACAACCGTTGGAACAAAATCAGAAAATATTAAATTTGTTACATTTTCTAAAAATGAAAAAAAAAACAAATCAATTGACGATCGATTTTTCAAATTAAATTCCTACGAAGTGTTAAACTATAATCCATTTTCATCAATGGAAAACAAGTTTCCCGACTAAATGTCGTATAAGTTATTGCATCATTTGCATTATATGCCCATGTATCACCAACAAATCGTTTATTAGGATCACCGAAATAGGATCCATACAAGTACGTGGCTGATTCTAAGAGAGATTCAAGATTCAAATACAACTCTAATGTGAAAACGTAACGCAAAACAAACCTGGTAAACAAATTAATTGTGGATCTGAACTTGTTACTTCACAATCATCGGCATCAGGATAATATGTATAACGAACACCATTATTTGCAGTTTCAATAAACCAAATACTTATATTTTGAAGTGTCGATGCAATACTTAGAATACCTCGAGCAGCAAATAAACCACGATTATGATCATACGAAAAATTATAATGTCCCTTCAAAATCAACATTTATCTCTTCTAGAAAAATGTGATGTGACTTACATAAGTGATTAGAACATAATCGTCATGTGTTTCAGTTACTGTTGTAGTTAATGTTGATGTGAATTGATTTGGCAAACAACATCGTTGTGGATTAGCTGACAAGCCAAAAGTTAAAACAGCCAAGAAAACAACTAGTTTATAGTAAAGCATTTTTTTTTCTTTTTAAAGAAATATCAATCATCGACGAGGTATTTATACAAAAGTCAAAAAAATATCCGAGTAAATATTTTTATCAATTGATCCAGTTATTTTCATTATGAAAAAAAAATCGTCTTTCTTTCATATTTAGGCCATTCGTCGTGATTTTATGCAGGTGACAACATATAGTCACCATCTGTTTTATCAATTCAATTTCGCAAGTTTTTTGTTCGCCTTTTTCTTTCAAAGAAAAAAATCTAAGTCACTTTTTTAACATATGTACTCGACTCTATAAATGAGTCAAGTTTATTTATTTATTTAAATCAAATATCGACATAAAGGTGGAATGTCAAAAATACTCGGATCAACAATCGTTGGAACAAAATCAGATATGATTGCTGTTGTTACACTTTCTATCAACGAAAAAAAAAACAAAAAAAAGAGGAGTTTTGTACTATTAGAAAATAAAATCGAGCGTTTTTTACCTGGTTGTTGAGCATAATCGATTTGCATAAAAGGAAAACAAGTCTCGCGACTAAATGTAGCATGAACAAGTGTACCAGCATTGGAAAATATCCATGTATCTGTAAGAAATTGTTTATCAGAATCACCGAAATATGAAGAAAACAGAAATGATGCTGAATCTACAGATTTCACAAAACGAAATTGCAAATCAATGAAAAAAAAACGAAATAGAAAACCTGGTAAACAAGATAATTGTGGTTTTTCAATTGTCATTCGACAATCTGGTATATCAGGAGAATATGTATAACGCGTTGCTCCGTGTTCAGTTTCAATATACCAAATATTTAAATTCTGAAGTTTACCTCGAGCAGCAAACAAACCACGATCACGATCGTAGGAAAAATTATAATGTCCCTGGCAAAATCAGCATTTATCTCTTACGAAACGAGAATATTCTCAATAGAAAAACTGACTTACATGAGTCACAAAAGCAGCATTTTTACCTACTACAGTACCGACTGATGTGACCAATGTTGAAGTAAATTGATTCGGTAAACAACATCGTTGAGGATTTGCTGAGAAATTAGTTTCAATTGGAACTGTCAAACAAACAGTTAAACTAGTCAATAATAATATCACGAGTTTAGAAAAAAACATTTTTTTTTTCTTCTTTTGATTTTGAAAATATGTCAATAATCGATTAAGTATTTATATTTTTCTATTCGATTGTTAAAAACATCTGTTTATCAAGAAAAATTTCTCAAGTTTTTGTCTTCGCTTTAGAGAAAAAGTCGGTCGATTTTTCTTAAATAAAAATTAACTTTTCCATTGGCAAATTCTAATTGAAAATGTCGAAAATATTTGTGAGTTTGTTTTAATCGATTGAAAGTTTGTTGAGCACGAATTCGATCGTTTTCACGTTTGGAATTTAATCGAAATGAAATTAATTTCAATGTTGAAATTTGAATAAAAACTTTGTAAATAAATTCAAATAATTCGCTTGAACTCGTCAATAAATAACCAAGTAAAAGTTGAGTTAGATTTGGAAAGGCTCTTGAGATCAATTGATTGTTCACTTGAAAATGACATTGACGTAGATCGAATTCACGAATATTAACAAACTGATTTTCATGCGAAAGAAAATTGATTTGCGAAGTTATTAACGTTTGTAGATTAGGCATTTGTTTTAATAATTGAAGAAGATAATTTTGACAAATACAATTCTCATTCAAACAATGAGTCAGAAAACGAAATGAACGAATATTTGGAAAAGAATTTCCATTGATTAGAATTTGAGACAATTGATTATGAAGATGAACGTCAAATGTAATGTCACAATCGATGGAAATTAAATTTGGCATTTGTTTCGAGAGATTTTCGAATGATAAACAACGATGTAAACGAATTCGAGTGAAATATAAATGACGAACTGTTCGATAGATTAAACTCGAATCCAATTGATTTGCACTTAGAAATCCATTGAAACTTTCGAATACAAATGGTTTTGTATAAATATGAATAAAACAATTGTTCGAATCGAGATTTTCTTCGAGATAAAAAACAAATCTTCCATCGAAATTCAATCGTTCGATGAATTCATGAACAAGATTTCGTTCGATTATAAACGAAATATAAATATGAAATCGATCGAATTGACTTTCATATTGAATCAATCGATGATAAATTTCCCAATCGAATGAAATATAATCGAATTTCAATGAAAGTTTACCGAGAATTCGTTGTGTTGAACAACAACATTGATTGAGAAACAAATCGATTTGTTTAAATGGAAAATACGTGTTCAGTTGATTGGTTTTCGTTGACAACGAAAGTTTTTCTAAGCAATTTAAACGATTTAAATTCGAAATCATCATTTCAAGTTCGTCGGTTTCGATTGAATTTGAACAAGTAAAATTATTCGCAAATTTCACAGATAAAATTTTGATTCGAGGAGTTTTATCGAGAATTTCGATTAATTTTATTATCGAACAATTGGTGAGATTTAATTCGATTAAATTCGAATGAAAACTATTCGAATTTAGAATTGAATTCGTTGAAAATGATTTGATTGTCAAAGGAATGAAATGAGTTTCATCGAAATATTCATTTGTTGATCCATCGAACCAAACGGAAACTTTGTCACAACAGAATTTATCAGTAAGAAATGTCGACCAACTTTTCATATTCACTAATTCGACAGTTTTTATTCGACAGAAATTCAAGTTGATTTCAGCTTTTCGAGACGAATTTTTGTTTGGTTTTTTCGAACAAATAAAAAATGATTTTCGTTTTCGATGTTTCGTTGGAGAATTAAATAAATAAAGAAAATTCGCATCGAGTTTTAATCTTTCAATTGAATTCCAAATCCATTGAAGTTCTTTTCGTTGAAGTTCCGATGATGTTGCAGTTAAATCAAGTTGTTTCACTTGATTTCGAACTAAATTTGCGTAACGAAGATTTAATCGACAAAATGAATGAACGATTTCATTTTCTTTTAAATAATCGAAAATATGATAAATGATTTCATTTGGAAGTTCACTGAATTTCGTTGCTTTTTTCATGACGATTTCAATGTCAAAATTATTAATAAAAATCCATGTGATTTAAATCAACATTCAGCCATTGACATATATGGAATATCGACACAATTCTTCTACGGATTCTTTTATTTTGTTTAAAGATGTCGCCGATTCACTCTTTTTGTAATTTAGTAATACAAGGAAAAAGAAAAGAAAAATATTTAACCATACAATTCTGTACTTCATTATAGAATTCTGCATTCGTATAACTTGTAGAAACATACATAGCTCCACCCTCAATAACAATCATGTATTCTGAGTCATACAAGTCAAATCCTGTTAAAGTTGATAGAGACAATTCGTATTATTTGAAAACATAATGAAATAAACAATGATAGTAGTAGAGGAAAAAAAGGTGATAAAAACTTTTCTTCTTCAGCGTATATTTGACGACATAATTTTGCAGCTATTTTTAGTAAATAGTTGAGCGTATTTTTTTCTAACAAAATCTTTAAGATCATATCAATTTCAATTAACTATTTAGTTGACAAACTAAATAACTCTGAACTAGCCAAAGTATCATTAGAAAAACCGGTTCCACCAGCAACTAACACTTTCCCATTTGATAATACGGAGGCTGTATGGAAATATCGTATACTATTCATTTTACCAGTCAATGTCCAAGTACCTGTTGATGGATCGTATAATTCAGCCTTGTACAATGTATTATAATCATACACAAGTCCACCAACAACTAATACTTTGCCATTCGATAATAGCGATGCTGTATGCCAACATCGTGGACTATTCATACTACCAGTCGCTGACCATGTTCCTGTTGATGGATCATATAATTCAACAGTATTTGTGCAATTATTCAAATCATATCCACCCGTAACTAAAACTTTCCCATTGGATAAAACGGTTTCTGTGTGCAACCAACGTGAATAACGCATACTACCAGTTAATGTCCAAGTGCCTGTTGATGGATCATATAATTCAGCACTTGTATAAGCTATAGTACTATAATTAAATCCACCAGTTACTAATACTTTCCCATTTGATAATACGGATGCTGTGTGTCCATGTCGTTGGACATTCATACCACCAGTTATTGTCCACGTTCCTGTTGATGGATCATATAATTCAGTATCAGTCCAATTAGTTACAGAGAGAATTCCACCTGCAACTAAAACTTTGCCATTTGATAAAACTGATGCTGAATGTAGATATCTTGGATAATTCATGTTACTAGTCAATGTCCAAGTACCTGTTGACGGATCATATAATTCAGCACCATTAAAAGTTGTATAATTATAGTTATAACCACCAACAATTAATACTTTTCCATTGGATAAGACTGATGATGTGTGAAAATATCGTGCATTATTCATACTTCCAGTTACTGTCCATTTTCCTGTTGATGGATCATATAACTCAGCAACATTAGTGAAACCTGTCGAACTCATCAAATCAAATCCACCAGCAGCTAAAACTTTTCCGTTCGGTAATACAGATGCTGTGTGTCTTAAATGTGGACTATTCATACTGCCAGTCAAAGACCATTCTAAATCAAAAATATTTCAATAGATTTCAACTGTTCTTTGTCATGTTATGTACGCATAATTACCTGTCGAATCATCATCACCATCATCATTTGCCAATCCAACTCCTAAGCCAACGCCAAGTGCAACACCAATAACAATCACCGTTGTTGCAACAACAGCAACACTTATGCAACAACAAGAAGGAGAACAACAACCATATGCTCCTGCACCTTGTTGAACTTCCGACTGTTTGATATGAAACAATTTAAATAGAAAATTAACCATGTTTCGAATTACACCGATGATCCTTGTGGCAATATTAAAATGAGATTTCGGTGGATTTGGAGGATTGAAACGTGGCCGAATAGCAAAAATATCACCGTATCTGGGTGCTGAATAATCCATTGATACCTGTTATTAATGATGAAAAAATAACGAACTGACTGACTGATTTTATATGAATATATATATTGAATTGAGTTGGATATTCCAAGGTGAATATATGACTTTCGATTATAAATTACTTCCGTTATGCATCATTGCGATTTCAAAAGAAAAAATACTAAAAACCTGTGAAAAAAATGTGATTGCTCGATGATTCATTTCCTTTTTCTTCATAATGCTGATTGAGTATCAAAGTGTGACTAAAATGTCACTTCATTAGTCACAACATCATTATTTTTATATTTTTTTCTCAAAACATTTCAAAAATCAAGAAAGAACATTGATAGTAAAATTAGCAGTATAATTAAGATAAAAAACATTTCCGTTGGGATCGAATTTCATTGGTGTCCAATAAGTAAAATCATGTCCTTTAGCACCATCGGGCGAACTTTGCCATCGATCACCTTGCCATAAATATCCAAATCCATCACCTTCACCACTTCGATATCTCAAAACATTAAATTGTTGTGCATGACCTTCATTTCCAAGGAAATTCTTTGTTTGATAAGGACCAAGTGGTGATGATGATGCATAAACAGTAACACCTGAACCTTCTTGACAATAACAACAACATTGACCAAAAACAGCATAATATATTCCTTGTCGTTTAAACATTGCTGGAGCTTCAACAAATGATTGACCGAAAAATCCACTATTGTTCTGTTTTCCTAATGAACTCAAATAATCATCGGACAATTTTTCAACAGACATTAAATGACTTGGATTATATATAGATAATATAAGCATCACCATTATCATCTTGAAATAGATTAAAATTTCCCGTATTTGGCCAAGCTAAAGTTGAAACATTCTCATTAACTAATTGAAAAGGTCCTTGAGATGTATTTGCTATTGCAACTGAATGTAATGATTGAGAAACACCGGATCCTGTTGATGGTAGAAAATTAAACCATAAAATCCATTTATTTGTTTTGGAATTATAAAGAACTTTTGGACAAAACATAATTCCTGGATTTGGCATTGAAGTCATTTGAAAAACTGATCCTCGATTTGTCCATTGAGATAGATCCGGTGATATATATATAAGCTAACATTATGATTTAATTGAAAACCACATCCACCTGGATGCCAAACTGAACAACCAGATGGGTCTGGTGGTTGTTGACAAGGACCATAACTTGGTCCAAAAAAATAATATAAACCATCGTAATAAACAACAGTTGAAAGAAGCATTTTCGAATGATGTTGAAATGAGTGAGATTAATGAGATTTAATTTTAGTTGAGATTATTGGTTTGATGGACGACCGATGAATAGATGTCGCTAGAAAGAATTTTTTGAAGAAAAAACCTTCAAAAATCGATTTAAAAATAGTTTCTGATAAAAAAAGAATTTTTTTTAGGAAAGCTGGAATTGATGAAAGAAAGAGATCAATCAGCCAATCAGTTGTTGATTTGATCGTCTTTTTTCTCGTCTCGCTCGTACCTGATTGAAGCTAGCATCAGAGAAATTATTTCGACAACTTTCTTCACTGAAAATCGAACAATGTCAGATAAACGTAACAAAATGCTTGTTTTATTTCAAAGAAGTTTTTTTAATTCATATATTTAGGGAAAAAAACATCAGTATTTTCACCAAACGTAGGAGAAATACATTCTCTTCGAGTTGATGTTCGAAAGGTGTTTGGACTGAATAATTTCGACTCACAGCAAGAAGTCGAATCGGAAAAAAAAGCTGAATCACAAAAATCGTCGAGTGCAAGCGACGGACGACCGAAGAAACGTCCATGTTTAATATGGAAAACAACACCGTTATTACAGGTCTTAGCTTTTTCGAAATTCGTACATGTCAATATCTTTGATCCAAATTATCTATATTATAATACATATTCGTCTAAATACGTAACAAACAAAATCATTCCCGTTTCTCCTAAACCAAGTTTCGAAAAGCGACGAGCAATCGAAGTACGAGCCAAAAATGGTACTTCAGATATAAAAACTATTAACACATACTTAATCTTAATACTATATGTTCCCGAGGGGGAAATCGACTGGAAATATGCAAATGAATACCTAATAACTGAAGATCTTAGTTATATAAATAACACGTTATTCGAGATAGCGTTGGAAGAACGTATGGAAACTGAAAAGTCATTCGCAACAATCATTTATCCACCTGTTCCCGATGATCAAACCACAAAAGAACTTTCTGACAATTCTTCTTCGTCGGGGTCATCGTTACCAATGACTCGAGCTATGATTGTCAATGATGTGAGTGGACATATATCGGATACACAAGATTACGTCAGAGAATGGCTAACAAAATATAGTCAGTCGAACGGAAAATACATTTACAAAATTTTATTTTGATTTTTTGTAGTCTCGATCAATGATTCCGCTGAAGAAATTCATTTATCCAGTGATATTTATGATCTAAGTTCGAGTTGTTTTGGTAAGAAAATATTTAAAATAACTGTGAAGAAGACCATTGAATTGTTTAGATATTAGTCCTGAAATCAATTAATTGCAATTAGAAGATATTTCATCGAATGTCAAGCAACAACAATACCTAGTCATCAATTTATCAACAGATCGAAATGATCAATCTTAAATGATTTTGTCATTAGCTCGACCATCGAACAAAATCGTTCTTTGTTTGTTCAATTATTTTCTTTACATTCTGACAAACAACCAATATGAAACATCTATGTATATGCTACGGTCAAAATCGAGATCAGGTTAAATTTGGAATTCCAATTATGACTGGACAAAATTAGAATTATGCCAGAAATGAATTCAAACGATCGAAGATCTAAAAATTAAAGTAAAAACGACAATTTTTTAAATTATCTATCCATATTACAACAACTACCAGTGGTAGTCTACCACGTTTTGAATGGCATTTTGTCGAACAATAAATTGATTTCTTTTTACATAGACATAATTTGGTGTCGCACTTTCTCTTGCAATCACAAGTGTTGTTCGTAACTGAACTACGCATGTGTAGCTTACAAGCGTCAGTAAATTGTAATATGGATAGATAATTTAAAAAATTGTCGTTTTTACTTTAATTTTTAGATCTTCGATCGTTTGAATTCATTTCTGGCATAATTCTAATTTTGTCCAGTCATAATTGGAATTCTAAATTTGACCGTAACATATACATCTACAACGTTTAATTATTGTCAAATATCTTTAACCTGATGTTCTATGATCTTTTCTTCTTCTTTTTCCTTTCGTGTTTCTTATTTGTTAGTAGTATTTTTCGGCTATTATCTAAGATAAAACGAATAAACAAAGAATTAAATAGAGTTCTTTCTAAGGTTCTTTATTCGTCTCTATTAGCTTGAAAATTGATTAATTGGACATAAACATTAAAGTCCCAAAAATGTATTTTATTTGACAATTGAAAAAAACATTGATGAACTGTTTGAAGTAAATCAAAGATAATAAACATTCCGACTAGACTAAATACAATCGTGGTCGGAAAACTAAATTTTAAATAAGTCCAAAAAGTAAATCGGTATTAAATTGAGCGTGAAAGAGATTTTTGTGTAACGATTAGATTTGCAACACTGCCAAAGAGTGTCAAATTACCAGCAATAGTGGAAAGGAAAGTAAGATATAACATCAGAGATTCAGATGATCACAGGTTCGTGGAACTTGTTCGAGAACAAGTAATGTCAATAGAAAATTGGAAAAAGATATTACTACCGATAAGAATAAATAAAAAGAGGAGTAGTAAAGATTTGGTGTCGGTTAATAACGCCGAATCCAGTTTTAAGAATATCCTAAAAAGAAATTGAAATAGACGACTGATTTTGCGATGGAAATTTATCGCATTTGATGAAGAATGCCAGTTGAATTAAGACGATTGAGCCATACAAACAGACCGAAAAAGAGAAGAAGGACGTTCTAATCGACTCAAGTGATGATCAGAGATGAAGATCGATGATTGATAAAAGTGTCCGCAGTTAAAAGAATTATAGCAGTAGTAACTGGTATTAAATAGGCATAGACCAAAACCAAAAACGGTTTTAAAACTTTGGTTTTTAGTCCTGGATTTGCGGCGTTTTGACGGTTTTGATTCAGTTTTGCTGGTTTTGGTTTTGGATTTATAAGAAAAAAACCTAAAGATATCAACTTATTTACGAAATGTCACAAACATATTCTGATTATTATAAGTTTTTATATAATATCATATCTCATACGAGCTTTCAAAGCTCTGAGTTTCAGTCTTAAAAGCGATCGTATTACACACAGAATACGTTCTCAAACAAGAATACTTTGATTACTTTTCATGAACAAACGGTTTTCTTCTACTCACAATTAAGGTATGATATTAAATCATTGTCATTGTGAAACAACTAACTCAAGTAGAGTTACTTTTCTTTTAGTACGCAATAATGTTTCTTTGTGAAAATGCAATACGATATTTTTCGCATGAAGAACGTATGAAAACTTATTTTGAAAATTAAAAAAACTAGTTTTAATTTTACATTGAACAAATTATAGCCGATACGTGCTGAGTTGTATAAGCTGTTTGCTACATTCAAAGATAAAAACAACAGTATACAATTTCAGATTTTATTCTTGAAGGAATGCTTATGGCTTGCTATGCAAGAATGCAATTGCGTAGTTACTTTCTACTTGTCAACAACAGTTTTGCATGTAAATAAAAACCAGAATCGTCGAAACCAAGAATTTTGGATTTGGTACATGTCTATTCACGACCGATGCTTAGCACGCGTGTAAACGCTGGAAAGTCAAACTTTTTTCAGTGTTTAAACGGATATTTATAATCTTTTTTTTCCATGGAGATCAAACGAAATACACAACAAAAAGTAAGCTATGGAAAGGTCGATCTTTTTCACGACTTCTTTTTCCGGCTGTTTTTTGCTCATCATCGGGAACTGCAAGTAACATTCAAAAGCGGCTAAAATTTTTGTAGTGTTTACACGCGTTTTTGACATTTTTTTAGCTGCCTGAGTATCAGCCAGTTTATTCACTAACCAACTTTAAAAACACCGTGTAGACTAAGCGTGCTGAATAATACATCGTTCTACAGTTATCTCAAACAAAACTATGTTAATTACAACTGATAATTTGCATATCTTTCAAAGAAATGACACAACCATAATTATAGTTGTTACAAATGAAGCTGAAGAAAATGTTGATTTATTTGTAAATGAAACTAAGAAAGAACATTGATTGTAAAATTAGCAGTATAATTAAGATAAAGAACATTTCCATCTGCATCAAATTTCATCGGTGTCCAATAAGTAAAATCATGTCCTTTTGCACCATCTGGAGAACTTTGCCATCGATCACCTTGCCATAAATATCCGAATCCATCACCTTCACCACTTCGATATTTCAAAACATTAAATTGTTGAGCATGACCTTCATTACCAAGAAAATTCTTCGTTTGAAAAGGACCCAGTGGTGACGATGCTGTATAAACAGTTACACCTGAACCTTCTTGACAATAACAACAACATTGACCAAATACAGCATAATAGATTCCTTGTCGTTTGAACATAGCTGGTGCTTCAACAAATGTTTGTCCAAAAAATCCGCTATTATTCTGTTTGCCCAAAGAACTTAGATAATCATCGGCCAGTTTTTCAACAGACATCACATGACTTGGATTGTAAATTGATGCATCAATATGTGATGTATAGATAATATAAGCATCACCGTTATCATCTTGAAAAAGATTGAAATCTCCGGTATTTGGCCAAGCTAATGTTGAAACATTTTCATTGACTAATTGAAAAGGTCCGTGAGGTGTACTCGATACAGCGACAGAATATAACGATTGAGACACACCTGAGCCTGTCGATGGAAGAAAATTAAACCATAGAACCCATTTATTCGTCTTGGAATTATAGAGAACTTTAGGACAAAACATAATTCCTTGATTTGGCATTGAAGTCATTTGAAAAACTGATCCTTGATTCGTCCATTGAGACAAATCTGGAGATGTATATAGACTAACATTATGATTCAATTGAAAACCACAGCCACCTGGATGCCAAACTGAACAACCCGATGGACCTGCTGGTTCTTTACAAAGACCATAACTTGGTCCAAAGAAATAATATAATCCATCGTAATAAACAATATTTCCATCATGTGCATCGATTATATTTCCATTTGTATCAACACGTGGAACAACATTACTCAATGTTACTTCACGATTTTCGATTACATTGAAAATAACCAACAAAAATAAACATTTTGTCAACATGTTACAATAAAATTATTAAAAGAAAAAAGAAAAGAAAAGAAAGTCGTTTTTTATATTGTTTTGTTATCATTTGAAGTAAATGATGATAACAATTGAAAACAAAAAATAACTCGACCATTATGTGTTTCGAATTTGAATTGTTGAAAACGATGATGACGTTGTTTTAAAAGATTTAAAACCCGTTCCAGTTGATTTCGATATGACAACGGATCTTTGCCAATAAATGAAATATATTTAAATGATAACAATTTCAATTGAATTAATTCAGTAAAAAGAAAATAAATCAATTGAAATAATGACGATAGACTCAATGTTTGAGCATTTAAATATAAATTCATTAGATTGGGTGTGACAATCGGAAGAAGATCGAATGATTTCATTTGACATTCTTCCAAATTTAATTCTTTGATTAATGGATAAACATTTTCTTTACGAAGAAATTTCTCATTTGAACTTGTTAAATGTTCTAATAATGGCATTCGATCGAGTAAATCAACGAGAATAGTTTCAATACAATCGCATTTGAAATAAAAACGACGAAGATATTCGAATTTCTCTTCATCCATCGGTAATTTCGAAAGGATTTCATCGGATTTCGACCGAAAATAAATCGAACGAAGAAATGGCATTCGTTGAACTAACAATTGAAAAGATATTTTCGAATTCTGTTGATTTTGAGTAAAATAAAGCGAACGAACATTCGTATACGAACATTCACGATTTAATAACGAACAATTTTCAAATCCATAAAGACAATCAAATCGAAATGGTAACGAATAGATATGAATTCTTTCATTGACATTTTCAATGTGATAACTGAAGTTAGAATTTGATGAAACTAATTGTTCGATTAACGATAAATTCTCATCGAGAATAAACGAACCGTAGAAATCGAAATCAATGAATTCGATTTTGAAGTTTTCAATTGTTGACCAAAGTTGTTCATCGAAGAGAATGAAATGAAATTTTAACTTCAATTTAATTCGATTTGGACACGAGATTTCAATGAAATATTTGATTTCATTGAAATTTAAATATTTATTTGTCAGAAAATCTTCACACAATTTCGTTTCGATCGATAAACGAGTTAATCGTGTTAAACGATTCAAATTCAATAAAACACCTTTGAAATCATAATTTGTCGGATGAAAATAATAAAATGTTTCACAAAATTTCACCGAAAGATGTTCGACATTCGGTGAATATCGAAGAATATCGATTAAATCATCGATTGATAATACACAAATATTTAAATCAACTAAATTCTTATGAAAATTTTTGGGATTGATCAATAAATTCGAAGAAAATCGAGTGACTGTCTCGGGAATACGTGACAATTCATTTGGATTGTGACGAATATGATCATCGAAACAAATTGAAACTTGATTGATTTGATTTTCACAGATAAATTTCGACCAATTGGTCACATTAACGAATTCAATTGAATTTATTCGAGGAAATTTACGAAAATATTCGACTTCGAATTGATTGATTGTTTGCTGATGACCAAAGATTTTATCGGCAATCGAACGAAGAAACGATTTATATTTCTTCATACACACATTCGTCGATCGTTTTCGACATAAGAAATCAACGTGATATCGATCGATTTTTAGTATTTCAATTGTCGATAAAATCCATTCGAGCTTTTGTTTATCACATGACCAACCTTTGGTTACATCGAGTTTTTTAACATGACATCGAACAACATCGTTCAAACATTGATTTAATCCAACGAATGATTCGATGATTTCATTCGAAGATAAATAATCAAATATCAAATAAACTATTTCGTTTGGTAAACAATCGAATTTACTTCGACAGGAAAACATTTTTCGTTTTTTTCAATGATGATTTATTTAGCGAAACGCAAATCAAATGTAATCACACATTCGTATGAGATATGCTTCAATGATTTTCTCTCTTTTTTTTTTCTTTTTTTTATCATTGCCCTTTATTACAAAAAAAAATCTTGTCACAATCGAGTTTGATTTACATTTACATCGTTGTTAATAATACAATTCAATTGATTTCCACTCATTAATTGACATAAATTATAAATAGCTTCAGCTTTTTCATCGTTTTCCAATCTAAAATCAAATCAATCGATCGATTAAAAACATTGAATTTCTGTTTGTCATTTACTCACTCTGATGTAATCACATAGGATTGTTTATTTTCACCTAATAATTCTTGAATTTTGCAAGTTTTTGCACCTAATGTGATGAGAATTTGTTGTACTTGTGTTGCCATTTTCATATCTATAATTCAAAGTATATAGAACCGTTTGTTTTTTCTCGTTGGAATGTGTATATACCTTGACTTTTCAATGTAATTGTCAATGTTTTCGAATAAATATGTTCGAGTATACAAACATTTTTCGAAGATGATGACGGAAGATATAAATTGAGAAAGTTAGTTGCATGTCTATAAAATGAAGTAAAAGTTTCAATTGGCATTTTGAGAAGATCACTGAGTTTGGAAGCCATTTTAGTCCAAAATGATTTATTCTGTGCGACACTTCGAAACCATGAAAACATCAATTCTCGATCTAAGGATTTGGCAATACCGAAAATAAGTTCTTCGACACCTGACGGTGCTTTTCTTACATCGAAATCTTCATCATAAAATTCTTGGCTATTAACCATAGTGACCAATGCACATTTGTCATAATAAATAATGTGATCTTCTTCAATTGGTTCGATTGTTGAATGAACAAGATTTAAAATTCGACAGAATTCATCTACAACGAGCTTTCGATTCCTTCCTGACCACATATTCGTACAAACAAAAGCACAGAAAATCTTCTGTCGATGACATTCTTCGACTAACCATCTCAGACGATCGAGTCTCACGAATGAACCAGGTGATGCACAATAGATCATACACAATGGACGACTTTGTTCAATCAATGATCGAACATACGAATGAACATTTGTTTCATTCCAACATTCGATTCCTGGTGAATCCCAAATCACTGTTTCGTGTGTCATTTCTCCGTTCGAATATTCGCATGAATATCGTTCAACTTGTTCGGTTACAGGATTTAAACTTCCGCTTGATTTAGCTAAATTTTGTTGACAAATAGCGTTGATCAACGTGCTTTTACCTACACGTGGTGAACCACAAAGAAGAACATTCGATTGATATCGATTGTTCATCGCACAAAAGAGACAATTTATCTACAAGAGGAAAATCATTCACGTTTCAACAGAATTTATTCATCAGAATTGAAATGTCAAAACTTAAATAAAATCTTTTCTATGGTTTCTTTGACAGTTTGTTGAAGAGATGATATCGGTATATTAAAATATGCACTGATTTGTTCGAGCATCGTCGACCAAAATGATTCATTTTCTGATATAGCGTAAATCCAACCAGTAGCTTTCTCATTATTCAAAGATTTTAAAATGCCAAAAATAAGTTCATGAATACCTTCGACATGTTTAACTATCGAATTGTCTGCATCTTCGAAAAGCACACTATTCACCGATGCACATAGAGCAACATTACTGTAGAATTTAATATTGTTTTCGACCCGAATTCGATCGTGATATTCACTTAAAAGATAATGAAATTCATCGAGTATTTGCCGTCGTTGTTGTGGATTGCCCGAATATTTATTCGTTCGAACGAGAGCACAGAATATATTCGATTGAATACAAGTGTCAATCAACCATCGTAAATGATCGAGTCGTGCAAATGAACCTGGTGATGCACAATAAATCATGCAGATCGGTTGACTTTCAGTCATTAGTTTGGTGAAATAAGGTCGAACATCATCGTCATTCCAAGATTCAAGTCCTGGTGTATCGTAAATATTGATGGCGTATTCAGTGGAATCATTTTCAATGAGACTCGTTCGTTTGAGAACATATCTTTCGATTTGATTTGTATGCGGATTTAAACTGTCACTCGTAGGAATCGATTGACTTTCGCAAAGAGCTTTGATCAATGAACTTTTACCAACACGAGGTGAACCACAAACAACAATACTAAATTGTTTCGACATTATACGAGACAATGAATCTACAATTGACAAATTTTCTTTATGTTCGAGAAAGTTTTTCTTGAAAAAAACGAGCAAAATTAATCGCTGTTTGTTCGTATGATGAAACAATCAAAGCATACGGATATCCCATATGTAATTGAAAAAATCCTCCGATATTTTGAGTCAATTTTTCCCAATAGGTTCGTCGATTAAGAACAGTATAACACCAGCCAAGTAATTTCTCATCATTCAATGATTCCATTATTGAATGAATAAGTTCATCAATTCCTTGAACAGGCATTACTTTATCAGAAAAATCTTCGTCTATATATTCTACTGAATTGACCATTGTGCAAAGTGCATTTCTACCAAACAGAATTATCTGATGTTCAAATCGGCCATTCGGTTGTTGCGATAGTTTTTCTTCTCGTGGACCGAAATCTTTCAATTGACTTTCGAATTCTTGAATAATCTGTTTTCTTTGACGTCCTGACCACATATTTGTACAAACTAATGCACAAAAGATTTTCTTTTCTTTACAAAAGTCAAATGTTTCTTTTAATTGATCTAATTTGGCAACTGATCCAGGTGAAGCACAATAAATAACGCAAATTGGATCGATTTGTTGAATAAATTGCTTCATAGTCTCTGTTCCATTGTTCTCATTCCAAGATTCAATTCCTGGTGTATCCCAAATATTAATTCGAAGTGATTGTGCATTGAGATTTGTTCGTTGATTATTTTCAAGTAAATAACATTTGGTATCTTTGGTACATGGATGAAGACTTGGACTTGTTTCAGCAAGAGTTTGTCCGCATATTGCATTGATTAATGAACTTTTTCCAACACGTGGTGAACCCATCACAATAATATTGAATTCGAATTTCTCTTTTACATGATTTAATTCAGGTTCATAGTAAACTTCGCCGAGAGCTCCGTAGACTTTTGAAGCTTTATCGCGTAGTAACTGATCTGTTGTCGGTTCAATAGGATTTCTTGGATCAGATACATCGGGATTTGTACAATTATTTGCTTTATGATAAGCAAAAAACATTCGTGGAACGTATTCCTCACAATCGGGACATAGATCTGTTTTTGAAGCACAAATATCTAAATGTTTACCCTTGTCATCTGATGTTGAAAATGTTTCATCACAGAAATCGCAGGGAAAGTGTTTTTCTAAATCAACAATCGTCGACATTTCTAGTAAAATTGTAATTACAAAGACGAATGAAAAAGGAATAATATATGTCATTCATTTATTGGTGAAAAAACCCAATTGTGACGATAATGTGAATCATACGAGTAAATCTAACAAACAAAAATACAATTTTATCTGCTAGTGTGAGATGTCACTAGTAAACAACATTCGATAGTTGATGTGTTTTTATTTTTTAAAAAGAGAATTTAAAATAATTGGAATCAAAACTTTAGCAATATCTTTTCCATAATCTCTCCCAATTCGAACAGCCATATCGTGTGAAATGCCATAATATGTACTTATGGATTTTGACATATTCGACCAAAATGATTCATTTTGTGATATTGTATAAATCCAACCGACAGCTTTGTCATTTTTCAAAGATTTTAAAATAGCAAATATAAGTTGATCGAGTCCTTCGATCGGTCGACGAATTTCTAAATCTGTATCTTCATAAGGAATACTATTAACACAAGCACGAAGACCAACTTCACCATAAAATATGATTTCATTTTCTTCTTTTTTCAAATTTTGATAATTCGATAAAACCGAATCGAAATCATCGAGTATTTGTTTTCGTTGTTGTGATCCTCCTGCATATTTATTTGTACAAACTAATGCACAGAATATATTCGATTGAATACAAGTATCAATCAACCATCGTAAATGATCGAGTCGTGCAAATGAACCTGGTGATGCACAATAAATCATGCAGATCGGTTGACTTTCAGTCATAATTTCATTAAAATACTTTTGAATATGTTCTTTTGTCCAAGATTCAATTCCTGGCGTGTCATAAATGGTTATATAATATTCATTTGACTCAACTTCATTCAAAGAAGGTCTTTTTAAAATGTATTTTTGAGTTTGATTCGAATGTGGATTTAAACTATCACTAGTTGTTGTCACTTGTGTTTGACAAAGAGCATTGATTAAAGTAGTTTTACCAACACGTGGTGAACCACAAACAACAATATTACATTGAGTAGTATTTGACATCCGGAATTTAATCTACAAAAATTTCATGAAAAAAGTTTCTTTTTCGAAATCAATGAGTATCGACATTTCAAACTCAAAAACAAACGTTATTACACATGTACGTGGAGAATAAAGTCCGAAGAACAACGAAAAATAAGTTTGTATGTCATTTATTTGTTGGCTAAAAAAAAACCAATCATCACAATCTATGTGACTCGAGCAAAGAAAGATTAAACTTCAAATAATTTGAGGGTGTTGAGCTGCTTTATTTGAGAAGTTCATCAGTCATTTTCAAATATTTCATTGATTTCATTTTTCATATTCTGATAATTGTTCTTTTACAGTTTCGACTGTATAGACAAAGAACTAACCAATAAAATAGAACGAACATTTATTTATTCACGAAAACCTAATCGATTTCGAATCTTTGTTCGATATTGTTGAACTGTTTTTTGTAATTGTTTTTTGTAAAATTTCGATGGTAAAATAAATATGATAAATGTTAACATCGATGGAATAAATGTGACCAAATAAATACACAAATATAACCAAGCATCATTTTCTGATTCCATACATTTAAATAGATATGTTAAAATCAATCTTGGCAAGGCGAGAATAACGAGAATAAGTGGTGCAGTTAAAACATGTTTATGTTCTTCAAATTGTTTTCTCAAAATTGTTTTAAATGTTTGATTTTTTTGAAGATTTTCTTGTTGACGAGATCGAGTTACAACTAAAACGATTGAAGAAATAATATTACACAAAAATGGACCAAAAAAGTGTAACGAATGAATCAATGAATTATAAATTTGAAATTGAGAACTATAACGAACAATACACCAAATTCTTTTTATTTGAAATTCATCATCATTTTCATTATCATCAACAAATACCAATCGAAAATATGGATCATGAGCTAAACTTGCCATGGTAATAACAATCA
>Ga0097683_1001963_pt1 | contig 21390 bp, 17 predicted proteins | sample ThiBio_1000_plan_2_FD_72846 | JGI IMG/M metagenome (GOLD analysis project Ga0097683, IMG submission 72846) | Wastewater bioreactor microbial communities from Cape Town, South Africa - Thiocy_cont_1000_plan - 1398105538256 (version 2) (version 2) ...
ACCGTGTTGCATCCGGCGCCCGAGCTGCCATCACATATAGCCGTGGCGAATGCCGCGCAGGGATCGTTGGCGCCCTGGGAGATATTGCATGACTGCCCGTAAATCCCCGCCGCATTCAACCCATTGACCCCCGCAGACGAGACACTTGTGGTCACCGGATCCCAGACCACGGCATAACGCGCGCCGATCTGTGCGGCCACCTCCGCCGTTTGCCACCAGAATATCGCGAGTGCGATTTCGATAATCATGAATGCGATCACGAAGAAGAAGCCAGATATGGCAACGAATTCGACAGTGGTGGTGCCTTTCTCCTCACGCGAAAATCCGCCGATCCACTCATAGCGCATCGCTTCAGTTCCCCATACAACGCGCCTGGGCGCTGGCGACAAGCGTGTATGCCGTGTTGATTCCCATATAGCCCAGCATGGCAAGGGTCAGGGGCACCTGCGCCTTGACCTGAACGACACTGCCGTCGGTATTGAAATTGGCCGAGGAGAAGGAGCCGGCGTTCGTGACGGACAGGGTTGCGCCTGCACTGGAATTCCAGGGAAAGTGATAATCCGTGCAGGCAACCGATGCGGCGCCTGACGTCGGCAGCTCTGCGCATTTGGCAAGGTTCTGCGCGTTGATCACATCCGCGCCGCTGGGTGCCTGGCACTGGGCGATGGGCACATGCGAGATGTAGCGCACCGCCGCCTCCACATCGGACGTTATGACCTCATAGGCAAACAGAGCGCGCCCGAATTCGAATGCGAAGACAAGCGCCGTGAACAGAACCGGCATCGCGATGATGAACTCCGCCGTCATGGAGCCATCCGTGTCACGGGCGAAAATCTGGGCGAAACGCAGGATTTTTCTCATTACCATCGCCCTATCGATAGAGAACCGGCACGACGTGGAGTACGCCGCTCTGATCGCTCGGTTTCACCGTGCCCAGCACCTCGCCATAGAGATTGTTGCTGCTGTTCGAGAAGCCGGTGACCTTTCCGGTGGCGTCTTCCTGCAGGCCCATGGGCTCTGTCATGAACATCTTGACGTAGGACGTCACCGGGATGCCGGTATAGGTGCCGGAGTTGGACGTGTTGCCATGAAGGCCGGTAGCATTGCAGTTGATCACCGCCATCATGAGCATGCGGCGGTCACGCGCCGGATTGTTCACGCCCGGTGTCGTGCAGACGGCGTTTCCGTTTTCCCCGTTCTTGATGTTGGGCACGAGGTTGTTGTCTATCTCGTACCTATAGACCGTGTAGCGACAGGCGTTGCCCGAGGTCTGGCACGCCGTCTGGATGGATGCCGGCATCGCCACGCCGGGATGGTTTGTCGCCCAGTAGTTCTGAATGTCGGCGTAAGACACACCGTTTCCGAAGCGCGTATTGCCGCCGGTGTCCGCCTTGATATTGGCGTCACGGGGAAGCGGAACGCTCGTCGTGGCTGGCTGATAATTGTTGGGGCAGGCATTCTTGCTTTGTCCGACAATGCCCTTGGTCACATTCGCCGACGGAGCAAACAGCGCGTTGCCGCTGTATTTGTTCGCCGACTGGATATAGATGTCGAAGCGTGTGTTGATGCCGTCGGACGTGGCTTGCGCCTGACCGGGCCGGACAGACACCTTGTCCTCGACGCATTGGGTAATCGGATTGACCAGACCCAGCATGCACTCAAGAAAGCTCGTGCCGGACCCCTTGCAGCCAACTCCGCCGGCGTTGCTCGGCTGGTCGAGTAGGCCGAAGTCGCCGGGTGACCATGCCGCGCCGGTTCCACTGGCCTTCATGAGAATCTGCTGCCCGACAACCGGCGTGAACGGATAGCGCGTGTCGGTGTTGTTGAGCGGCTCACTGGGATTGCAGATCATCAGCGGAGTGATGTCGCAGGTAATCCTTTTGAACCCGGCGGTTGCCTGCATTTTCAGGGTCGCGGAGTTGGCAATGGCATTCGGGCCCAGAAAGAAATTCGCGATGGGCAGCACAAAATATGCGACCGTCATTGGTGTCGACGCGACGGCGACGAACTTGGCTGTTTTGTCGGCGCTGCTTGACGATGTGGGATCGTTGCAATTTGCGGGTGTCCAGACGCCGGCCTGATAGCTGCAAACGACGTAATTCGCGGCTTCATTGGCCGTTGGCGTCGGACCGGGGCCCGCGTCGAGATTTTTGAGGAAAATAAGATTGTAGATATCTAATGTACCGCCGCCGCTGGCGAAATTGTAGCTCGTCGAAACCAGCGGGCCGGCCGCGCCGCCCAGGGCCACGCGATAGGCGCGCTGAATGGCGCCGGTCTGGCCGTCAAGCTCGGCGGCGCTGGCCAGTGCAACCTGATCGACGTAGGAGACCATCTGGCCGCGCAACCCATAGACGCGGCCGATATCGATGGCCAGCGCGCCGATCCCGACAAGAATGACGAAAAAAAACAGCGTGAGAATGGTCATCACGCCGTCCACTTCCCGCAGAAAACGTGACGCGAACGACGGCAGTCCCTTCTTCAGCCCTTTCCGGTCCATAAAATCATGAAATCCTATTGTGCGACCCCCGCACCGCCACCGCCCATGCCCGCGCCACCGCCCATGCCTCCGCTGTTGCCGCCGCCGCTGCCGCCGGTGCTCAGCATGACATTTTCGGGTTTCTTGACCTGGTCCTTGGCATAGGCGTCCTGGGCAAGGGCCGCACGCTCGCCGTTCATCGCAGGGGCTTCGGCGCCCGTTGGCGCCTGGGGATTGACGAGCTGGGCGGCGATATTCCTGCGAACCGCTTCGCCGGCATGGGGCGACAGGGCCCCCTCGGCTTCGAAATCCGCGCTTGTGCAGGCGGCCAGCAACGGCAGCAGACAGGCGATGGTGCAGGCTGTGGTCTTTTTCATGGCAGCATATACCCGTGGTTCTGGTCTTCGCCGGTGCCGGCGGGATTGTTCCCCTCGTCCTCGACCTTGCCCTGGCCGAAGTGTTCGGACGGCGTCGGCAGGACCAAGTTGCTCAAGGGCGTCGCCAGATTCTTGGCAAGCGTGGGCTGGACCAGATGCGCCGTGATGATGACGACCAGATCGGTCTGGTCATTCTGGTAATTGGACGAACGGAACAGCGTGCCAAGGATCGGAATGTTGCCGAGCCAGGGGTACTGGCTGATTCCGTTGCTGAAATCGTTCTTCAGCAGACCGGCTATGGCAAAGCTCTGGCCGTCCCTCAGTTCGACAGTCGTCTTTGCGCGCCGCACCTTCAGGCCAGGCACGGTAAAGCCGTTGGCGGAGATGGCCGCGGTATTGTCGAGCGAACTGACCTCGGAATTCATCACCAGGTTGATATAGTCCGTGCCCGTGATGGTGGGGGTGAACCCCAGGCCCACGCCGAAATCCTTGTACTGGATCGTGACGGTCGGCGCGGCGCCATTGATCGACTGGACCACGGGAATAGGAAATTCGCCGCCCGCCAGAAAGCTTGCCGTGTCGCCCGAAAGCGCGACCAGATTGGGTTCGGCCAGCGTGCGCACGACGCCCTTCTTTTCCAGCGCGTTCAGGGTCGCCGACAGGTTGTATTGGCCGCTGTTGAAAATGCCGGAAATCGCGCCGAAAGTGCCGCCGGCCGCGGCGGCAGTGCCCATGATGGAGGAGACCGAACTGCCCCGGTTGTCGTTGTAGGCAAGGTTGGTGTTGATCCCCAGATCCTTCAGGGCGCTGCGCTCAACCTCGGCAAAGCGCATCTCCAGCAGAACCTGCTGGCTGCCGCCCACGCTCAACATGTTGGTGATCTTGCCGGGCGCGAAATGATCGGCGATCGTCATGATCTGATGCAGGTGGTCTCCGCTCGACACCTGGCCCGACAGGACGATGGAATCGCCGGCGGGCGTGACGGCGACATGCTCGTCCGGCACCAGTTCCTGCAACCTTTGCCGAAGATCGGAAACATCATAGGTGACGACGACATCGACCACGGCCAGCACCGTTCCGCCGTCGCCCCGGATGGTCAGGTTGGTGGTGCCGTATTTGCGGCCCAGCACATAGATCAGGTTGCGCGAAAGCGGCACCGCATCGGCAACATCCTTGCTGCCGACCGATATCTCCCGATAGCTGCGGTCCAGATGCAGCAGCCTGGACTTGTTGAGCGGCACGACGAGCTGGCCGGCGGTCTGCCCCGCCTGAATTTCCGTAAGGCTATCGGCCGTCGCTGCGGGAAGCGGCGCGGTGGCCGGTTCAGCGGCTGCAAATGCGGGCAGGCCGGCCAGAACCAGGTCCGCGGCAAGAAGGAAGGAACAGAGTCTCATCGTTCACCGTCCTAGTTCAGGGCGCTTATGGGGTGATTGACCACCGAACCGTCGCCATAGCGCACGCGCACCACCGGGCGCGGCGCGACGTGGTGCGCGGCCGGACGGGGATTGGTCAGTTCGCTCTCGTTCACGCGCAGAGCGGCGACCTTGTCGAGCGTGTCCATATTGCGCAACGACAGGCTCAGCGTGCCCGCCTGCTGCGCCAGGGCCAGCTTTTGCGCCTGTTGCGGCGTCACCTCGACCGTCGCGGTCTGGCCGACCACCGGCTTGTCGGCACTTTGATCGGCAAGCTGATTGATGCCCAGAACCGTGACGTCCTGCAGGATCACGTCCGTGACATAGTTCTGCTGGCCGCCACCAAGGTTGCGGGTCAGAAGAATGTCGACATGGTCGCCCGGAAGGATGAAGCCGGACACGCCGCTGACGGGGTCGATATGGATCGAAACAGCGCGCATGTCCTTGTCCACCCGCGCCGACATGATCGGCCGCGCCCCGAAGCCGGATATCTTGCTGTGCAGGACCGGTTCGCCCTGGACCAGGGCGGTCAGGACGATGCGGTCGGACGGGGACTGCGCGCCCTTGAAGATGTCAGCGATGTCGCTGAAGGCGCCGGCGGGCACCGACGCCTGTGGCCAGGCCACCGTCCGAAGAAAGCGCGCGCTGAGCTTGGTGCCAAAGGGCAGATCCTGCCCGGCCACGACCACGTTGGTCATTGGCACGCGGGGCGCCTGGCCGATATTGCGGATATAATAGTTCAGCAGCACGACCGCCACGACGGCCAGGATCACGCCCAGAACAAGACCGAAATAGTTACGCCGCATGAACCCCTCCGCCGAAGGCACCGCGGTCTTCGGACGCGGCCTGCCCTGCGAGAAACCCGTTCCAGCCGTGCCGCAGATTGGCACAGCCGGAACCGATAGGATGTCTGGTAGCAAGCCTCATGCCACCAGCAGTGCCGGCCGGCGCGGAGCCCGCGCGGGCCGGCTGTCCTTTACGGGACTGTGCAGCTCGTCGTGGTACCGCTATTCGCAGCCGCAGTAGACGCGCAGCTTGAAATGGCGGCGTCGACATTCTGCGCCGGCACAGCCAGCCCATTCATCATCAGCCAGCCCACGGTGATGGAGCCGATGACCAGCGCGCCGGCCAGGGCCACCCACTCCACCGTCACAAGACCGTCTTCCGAACGCAGGAAGCCGCGAAGGAAGCCGGTCGCTTCTGTTGCCAATTTGCGCATCTTTCACCTCTTTTATGCACTTGCGTTATTCACCCAGTCCAGCACATGCAGACCCCTGCATGGCCCCGGATTTCTATCCCATGGCGGCAACGTGCCGTTGCAGGTTTGAAGGCAGTACAAGTCCAACTAGACGGTACGAGGCTATTCAAAATCGCCCCACGAATTCGGTCCAATGCGAGACATGCAAGTCAATTCGGCGCCGGGCTGCCGATGGAAATCGAAACATCCTTAATTCGCAGCGCGCGCATAAGCTTGCAGCCGTCCGCAAGCCGCCGCTTCGGTTCCGGCAAAGGTGTCAAGGTTAAGATTGTGACTTGCCCGGCGCCGCGGTGACCCGAAAATCGGAATTTCCCATTCAAAATTCCTTGGATATTAGAGAGCGGCAGCTGCCATCTACTATAATTACTGGCATGGCTTACCCTTAAAATGGGCGAAATTGTCTACACGTCCGATCCCGGAAAGCTGGAAAACGGTTGGTTCTCGTCAAATGGCTTGGCGAAAAGACGCCAACCAAGCTCGTCACCCCCTAAATGCCATGCTGAATTATGGGTATGGTGTGCTTATCAGTCAGCTTCACGCCGACATCGTGGCGGCGGGTTTTGACCCCTCAATTGGCCTCGCTCAGTTCAGAGCTAGGAATCGCACTCCCTTGGTCTATGACCTTATCGAACCACTTCGGCCCGTAGTGGATCGGGAGGTACTCTCCTTTGCGCTGGCCCATACGTTTACGCCTGGTGATTTCACGATCAATCAATGGGGCGGGTGCAGGCTCAATCCGCAAATGGCAAAGAACCTCGTTTCTAATCTTTCTAAAATTGAAAGCCGGGAATATTTGTGGGATTTTACAGCGGGAATTCGAGATCAGATAAATCGGGGACGCTAATGTTCGCTATGAGGCCGGCCAAGGCACGCTATTGGCTTGGCATGGGTGTTTCAGCCTCATCCCAACTCGTGGGGATAAAATGAGCGATCTGCGCAGAACCCTATCTGTGATCGATCGATGCCGCCAAATAATCCCTAGTTGAAGGAGCGGTGATAAAGCCTATTTCATGACCCAAAACACTGATTGGTGTTGCACTGCGGTCAATCTGTTCGAGCACGATCAAATTTTGCCGGGGATCCGGCGCGAATAGCAGCTGCGCGGCGCGAGCGGTAACGGCAGGTACCGCATAGGATGTACCGGTAGCTTGTGCATATCCGCCTCCCATTTTGGCCACGTTTACATTTACGCCCAGCGCCGCAAACCGGGCGCCAGGGCTGGCATCGATTTCAGGACGCCGGTCTCTGTCCACCGAGGTCACCGCAACCACACCTGGATAGGCGGCAGGGTAGCTCAGAGGGGCCGCCGGCCCGCCGTTTCCCACCGCCGCAACCAGCATGTGTCCGGTACCGAGAAACGCTTTGACCGCTGCGGCCAAAAGCGCGTTGGGCGGGCCGGCAAGGCTGACATTCGTCACCGCAATTCTGTTCTGGGCAAGCCAATTCAACGCCTGGGCGATCTCTTCGGCGCTGCCGCCATCAACCGCGCCGCCGAATACATCGGCTGCGTAGAGATGGGCATCGGGTAGATAACCCGAGAACTCCGTGCTGCGTCCTACCAGCAGGGACGCGATGGCCGTTCCGTGCAGGGTGGGCTGGCCAGTACATCCCGGAACAAAGCATTTGGATTGAATGTCCACCGCTTCCAGTGCGCGATGGCGCTTGTCGAAAGCGCCATCGATCATGCCAAGCCGAATCTCGCGGTTACTGAGCGGGACCTGCGGCGCCGATTCAACCGAGGCAGGCACAACGGACGGCTTGCCACTGCCTGTCGGACTGTAGAGATGCGCGTAATCATAGATGCCAGCTGAATCGGCCCGGCGTAGCGCCGCCAGGCCATCGGCCGCCGACATGCCGTCCGGCGTGGCGAGCGTCGCGACGGACAACCCAAGTGATCCGAGTTGATCAATTTTTTCGAGATGAAAATGCAGCCTCTGAGCAATGGCGAGACTTGTCTGGCTGGGTGAGAGCGCGAGGATCCGATCCCGGATTACTGGATGGCCCGCCGTATCCTGGGCAACTGCTAGCGCCACGGCCTGTGTGTTGTTGGGGCGTCCGACAAGATCGTGGCCCGACTGCACAAGGTCGCGAATGACCTGGCCCGGCGCGGTTGCGGCAGCGCCATCCAGTGCATTGCCGGCCGCAACCGGCAGGGTCGCGACAGGAGGCAAAGTAACGGCTGGCGGCGGACCAACACTGCCAAGACCAGCGCCGACGCTTGGAGGTGGGCCGCCTATTGCACCCGCCACACTTGCGGGAATTCCGCCGACCACAGGAGGAACACCCGTGCCGACAGGCGGGCCGACGCCAAATCCCCCAATCCCGCCAGGAGGCCCGCCCAGGCCACGACCCTGCGCCAAATCGGGACCGGCTAGGCACACGGTCAATAGAGAGGCGACCACGAGACGTTTCATTGCTACCTTGCTTATTGAATTATCCTACAACGTTGGCCACAGGAAATTCATCGCAAAAGTAATTTTTCCGGCTTGGGAAGAAAAGCGTACAGCCGCCGTTATGTCAGCAAAAATGACATCTTCAGATCAGATTCGGGCCCAAGTATTGGTCGAATTGCCCCGTTTGCGCCGTTTTGCGATCGCGCTGACGGGGTCGGTGGCCGATGGCGATGACTTGGTTCAGGACACGGTTGAACGCGCTTTGAGAAACTTACATCGCTGGGAGCCAGGTACGCAGATGGACTGTTGGCTTTTCCGGATCGCTCGGAACCGCTTTATCGACGGCAAGCGAGCTGCGAAGCGGCAAAATCTGGTGCCGATGGAAGCCGCCGAGGGCTTAGCTGCTACGGCACTGGATGGTGCACGCGCGGCAGAGGCCAGAATGGAGTTGCACGCTGTTGATGCAGCACTTCAAACCTTGCCGGATGAGCAGCGCGAAGCTCTGGCGTTGGTGCTCATCGAGGGACTGCCCTATCGGCAAGCCGCCGACCTGCTGGGCATTCCCATCGGAACTTTGACCAGTCGAATCGGACGGGCCCGGCAGAGCCTCGCCCTGGCCCTGGGAGTCTGAGATGCACTTGGACAAGGACATTTTGAATCGGTTTATCGATGGCGAGCTGGCGCCAGCGGAAATGGTTCAGGTCGCCCAGCAGTTGGCCTCGGAGCCCGGTTGGAGCGCTTACCTGCGGTCCCAGGAAAAACTCAAGACGGTGCTTGCGGAGCGCTTTCGCCAGGTCGAAACAACTGTGCCGCAACGGCTTATCGATGCGGCCAAGAAAGCGCCTCTGTCGCCCTGGTGGACCGCCCAGATGCGCTTGCGGGAAATTCTGGCCATGCGCTGGCTGATACCTGCCGGCAGTTTGCTGGCGGCGAGTCTGTTCGTGCTGTGGTTCGCCGCACCCAGCGGCTTGCTCATGGAGGACGCATCGGGCCACATGATCGCAGGGGCACGGCTTGCCGAAACCCTCAATACGCAGTTGGCCTCAGCTGGAAATCCTTCAGCAACCACCCAAATCGGCATCAGTTTTCGCGATAGGACAGGCCACGATTGCCGGACGTTCGTCAGTGGATCGAATGCAGGCCTTGCCTGCCATCAGGACGATGCATGGCAAATTCAGGTTCTCGCATCCACAGCAAGAGAAGACCCAGGAGCCGCGTACCAAATGGCAGGTGCAGCCATGCCCCCAGCTGTCCGGGACCGAGTCCAGGCCATCATCGCCGGTTCCCCTTTCGACGCCGCCGCCGAACGCGCAGCCCGCGATAGGCATTGGTCCGGTCAATAAATAGAAAATTCACCGCACGCGGGAAGAAAATCTCGCAATCCACGTTAGTGCGTTATGACCGTTTCGGGTTCATCTGGCAGCTTTGGCAATCTGGCCGCCAATCACCGGGTTCAGGCGGTTTATTTGCATTAATAGGCAAGGCGGGGAGTTTTGATGTCAAAGAGTTTAGGGGCATTCTTCGTATTGACAGGTTTGCTGGGCCTGTCCGCCCATGCCCAAGCCGCTACAACCTGGAATTTCGCTACAGGGGTCGATTATTCCGCAGGCAAGTACGGCGCGGCATCGGACACGACCGTTTTCAGTCTGCCCTTCGCCGCCCGGGCACAAACAGGTCAGTTTCGACTGGATCTGACGGTCCCCTATCTATGGGAAAAGGGGCCAGGGGACTTTGCTGGCGGCGGCGTTGTAGTACCGAACGGAACAGTGACGAGCCGTTCTGGTGTGGGTGACGTAAATTTGGGTGCGGCCTGGCAATTGCACGCCGACGATTCGTCGTTTCCTGCATTTGAAATTGAAGGCAACCTGAAGGTGCCCACGGCGGGCACTGGGCTGGGTACCGGCAAGTTCGATTATGGCTTACAGGCCAACGTCAACCACACGTTCGGCCGCGTCATGCTTTTTGGCTCGCTTGGCTACCAATGGATGCATGACTTTCGCGGATACGACCTCAGAAATGGAGTGACCGCCTCCGTTGGCGCGAATTTCAAAATCGGAAACACCGTCAATGCTGGTCTGACCGCCAGTTATCGCCAACCCTATTATGCGCCTTTGGGCGAACAGGCCAGCGCATCGCCCTACCTGCTCTGGTCATTCGCTCCGAAATGGCGGATCAGCACATACCTGCTTACGGGGTTTTCCAAGGCGAGCCCGCGTATTGGCGGGGGAGTTCGCCTGATATTGCTCAGCAGTGGATGAAAACGGTCGGTCGTTCGTTCTGAATTGACCATGCAACGAAACGAGGTGTCGTCATGAAGTACTTTGCAGCATCGCTGATGGCCGCCAGTGCCCTGCTTCTGGTGAGCGATCCGGTATTCGCAGCTGGCCCGCCAATGGGGCTCACAATGGGCCCGCCTGCCAGCGTGACCATGGGGCCACCTGCCAGCGTAACCATGGGCCCGCCTGCCAGCGTGACCATGGGGCCACCTGCCAGCGTAACCATGGGCCCGCCTGCCAGCGTGACCATGGGGCCACCGGCCAGCGTGACCATGGGCCCGCCTGCCGCAGCACTTGCACATATTCCTGACGGCGTGCCGCTTGGCCAGCCGGCTGTATTGCCCCAAGGCGCAGACGCTTCAACCGGAGTCACGATTGGTGGAGCGGTCAGCGCTTCGGCAGGTACCAATGCAGCAAATGCCAATGGCAATGCCGGGTTAAGCGGCGCTGCTAATATTCTGGGCAATTTGAACGCTGCCCATGCTTCGTCGGAGGGCATGGTGCACGCATCTGCCGATTCCGTCGTGGGTGAAATTGCCACGTACAAAAGTGCGATGAACGCAGCGCTTTCTGAGACTGACCAGGCCACCCAGACTTCTGACATCACAGCCGCACGCGAGCAGCTAGCATTGGCTACGAATAAGCAATTAACGGCCGATGCTGCCAGCCAGCTTGATGCTCAGTTGGGCATACAGGGGGCCGATCCCACACTCGGCACTTCGACCCCATAAATTGTGAGACTCTGGTGGCCGAGGAAACTCACCGCCTAATCCTCCGAACTGATTTTCAGTTCGGAGGATTTTTTATATGGGAACCAGAGAAATTCGAACGGGAGTGTAAAGTTGATGTTCTTTCTCTTTACCCCCCCCCCGGCTAGTCCGGGGCTTTTTTAATGGCCGATAGAGAGCGGTGAACGAAGCCTTGTTCGACAATATCGGCAGCATCCGATTTTGGGCGCGAGGGTCGGTAGCGGCAGCGTTCCGACACCGCGCGATCCGAGCGTCCGCGAGGACGAGGAACATGCCTTGGGCATGTTCCGAGCAATCCCTCTCTGTCCGCCATATTGCCCTGTATAGCCACACACTCTGGCTTCTCATCGAGCACGATCCTGTTCGGTTCGACAAATACGGCGCACTTCATCTGCTTGGCCACAGGATCGCCGCCGGCTGCAGGTCGGGCAGCAGATAGCGGTAGCCCCCGACGCCAAAAGAGTCATCACGGGCCCGGACCGAGCAGGCCCTCTGGTAGCGCTAAAATTACGGTGTAATTGCATCCGCGCATAAAAGTTGCGACGGATGGCCTGAGCCCTTAGAAGTACATCCGGGCCCCCGGATTCTGATTTCTTCTCCATCCCGCCGAACGATGCGCCGCAATTCAATCGCACTTGCCGTCCTGCTCGTTTTGCCGATGTCCGCGCGCGCCGAAGTGGATGCGCCGGGGATCACGAACTATCCGGCCGCCTTCTTCCGCGACCTGCAACCGGTCAATGCGGCAGACATGGTGCGTCTGCTGCCCGGGTTCCAGATTCACAATGGCGATCTGGGCGTGCGCGGCTATTCCGGATCGGCGGGCAACATCCTGGTGGACGGCCAGCGCCCCACCAGCAAGGAGGAATCGCCCGAGGCGATCCTGGAACGCATCCCAGCCGAGGCCGTGGACCATATCGCGCTGATCCGCAGTGGCGCGGCCGGATACGACATGCATGGCTATGCCCTGCTGGTGAATGTGGTGCGTTCCACCAAGTCCTCGCTGCAGGGGAGGGTGGAAGTCCAGGAAGTTCACTCCCATTCCGGCTATTCGGTGCCCCGGATGGAATCGGAGATCAACTGGCAGGGCGAGGAAAGCTCGCTGAACCTGGCGGGGGTCCTCTACCAGGCCATCGACAACGGGCTGGGCCGCGGCTTTCGCAACCAGATTGGCCCCGACGGCACGCCGATCACGCTGGCGCGATACGCCTATCCTCGCCTGGGCGAAGGCGGCCAGACGAGCGCCGAATTCCGCCAGAGGCTGCCGATCGGCGAATTGACCCTGAACGGCGTGGCCAAGCAGGATTTCTGGCACGCCGACATCAGCCAGGACATCACCTACCCCGCCCCGCAGATCCAGCCCGCCAAGGATCGCTGGCGCCAGCGCAGCGGCGAGCTGCAGGCGCGCTATGAAACGACCTTGAGCGACGATGAGCAGCTTCTGGTCCTGGCCAGCCATCGCACGACCGAGAAGATATCGCGCAACATGTCCTATGCGCCTGCCGCGATCAGCGTGACCGCCGACCGCGCCGGCAGCCGCGAATCCATCCTGCGCGGCGTCTATCGCCGCCAGGACGGCGAGATTTCCCTGAACGCCGGCGCAGAGGGCGCGATCAATATTCTCAACAGCCGCAATTCGCTGGTCACCAACGGCGTGCCGGTCGGCCTGCCCGCCGCCAACGTGCGGGTCGAGGAACAGCGCGGCGAGGGCTTTGTCGCCGGCACCTGGCGGGCCACCCCCACCCTGACGGCCGAGGTGGAGATGCGCTATGAGACCTCGGTCCTCAGCCAGAGCGGCGACACCAACCTGTCCAAGCCGCTGTCCTACGCCAAGCCGCGCCTGCAGACGACCTGGCGGCCCTATCCCGGCGACGAGCTGCGATTTTCGGTCGAGCGCCGCATCGGCCAGCTGAACTTTGACGACTTCGTCAGCTCGGCCGACCTGCTCAACAACAATGTCGAAGCGGGCAACCGCAACCTGGAGCCGGACCGCACCACGCGCATCGAACTGACCTGGCAACGCCGCTTCTGGCAGCGCGGCTCGCTGACCGTCACAGCCCAGCGCGACGACGTCGCCGCGCTGATCGATCACATTCCGGTCTTCAATACGGACGGCAGCGTCTATGACGCCAACGGCAATATCGGCAACGGCCAGCGCGACCGGCTGCAGGCCAACCTGACGATGCCGCTTGATCCCCTGTGCATGGCGGGCTTCACCGTGCAGGCGGCGGGCAACCTCAATCATTCCGAAGTCACCGACCCGGCCACGGGGCAGCCCCGCCCCTTCTCGGGCAACCAGCCCTTCGATGGCTGGGTATCCCTGACCAAGGATATGCCCAAACAGCGCCTGCGCCTGGGCATGACAGTCGCTTCGCCGTCGGACTATCCCTACTACAAGGCCAACGAGTTCGAACGCGACCGCTATCCGGCGCGCCTGTCGGCCTTTGTCGAGTACCGGCCCCGGCCGCAATGGACGGTCCGCCTGTTCGGCGAGCGGTTGACCCAGGCCCCCACCCTGCGCGACCGCACCATCTATGACGGCCTGCGCGGCGCCACCGCCATCGCCTATGTCGAAGATCGCGCGCTCAACACCGGCATGATGCTGGGCATCAACGTCCAGCATACCTTCCAGGACTGAGCCGGGCCGCCGGTTGTCAATCCGCCGGCAGCGGCCCATGATCGCCTTCAGCACCGTCGATCGAAAAGAACGGAGCGGGGGATGGGATTGAGGATATCGGGGCTTCTGCTTGCGTTGCTTCTGCTGGCCGCACCCGCCCCGGCGCAGGAAGCAAGCGATGGCTGGATCACCGATCCCCGCGCGAATGCCGACGCCGGTCCCGTCGAACTGCACTTCCGCCGGATCATGGTGCTGGACAGCAAGCCCATGGTCCTGCCCATCACGATCACCGCCGACAACCGCTATGTCCTTTATGTCAATGGCCGACGCGTCGCGGCCGGTCCTTCCGAAGGCACGCTGGCGCACTGGCGCACCAGGACCATCGACCTGGCGCCCTTCCTGAAGGCCGGGCGCAACGTGGTCGCGGCGGTGGTGTGGGACTGGATACGCGCGCGTACCAGCATTGAAGACCTTCCGGTGGCTCACACGCTGGGACCACAGACCGCGCCCATCGCCTGGCAGAGCGCCGCGCTGGGCTTTCGCGTCACGGGTGGAGGCGTGGATACCGCGCGCCCCGGCTGGCGGGTGGAGATGGATCATGGCCGCACGCCGCAGAACGGCCGGGCGCAGGTGCCGCGCGGGCGCTATTACGTCGCGAGCGCGCCCGAAGTGATCGATGCCGCCAAAACCGACTGGGACTGGGCAGGCCCCGAAGAGACGGGCACCGGCTGGACCGATGCCGTGCCGGCGCCGGCCGCCGCCAGGCGCACACTGATCGCCGACAGGCTGCCGCAGCAGAGTTTCACCTCCGCCGATCCCGGCAAGGTGGTGCGCAGCGACCTTGCCGGTGCTGAAACATTCCCCGCCAGGCCCATCACCATTCCGGCGGACAGCCATGTCCATATCCTGATTCGGCGCGACGCCATGATAAGCGCCTATCCCGAACTGACCGTGTCGGGCGGCGCGGGCGCGACCATCAAGCTCACCTATACCGAGGCGCTATATGACGCCGACGGCCACAAGGGCGACCGCAACCTGGTCGGCGACCGCAAGGCACTGGGCATCCACGACACCTTCCTGCCGGATGGCGCGCGGCGCACCTTCGCGCCACTGTGGTGGCGCACCTGGCGCTATGCCGACTTTGACATCAAGACCGGGACCGCGCCCCTGACGCTGGAAGGCCTGCGTCTGTTCGAGACCGGCTATCCTTTCCGGAAGATCGGCCATTTCCACAGCAGCGACCCGGTGCTGAACAGGATCTTCGAGGTGGGCTGGCGCACCGCTTTGGTTGACGCGCACGAGACCTATATGGACAGCTCCTATTGGGAGCAGCTGCAGTATACCGGCGACACGCGGCTGCAGATGCTGATCTCCTATGCGGTCGGCGGCGATCCGCGCCTGGCCGAACAGGCGATCGACGCCTTCGCAGAGTCCGTGTCGGACGGCGGGCTGCAGCAGGGCGCCTATCCCAGCCGCAGCACCAACGTCATCGCCACTTTCTCGCTGGCCTGGGTCGGCATGCTGCACGACTGGTCCTGGCAGCAGCCCGACGCCGGCGTGATCGTGCGCCACCTTCCGCGCATGCGCACCGTGCTGGGCTGGTTCGTGCCGTGGCTGCGGCCCGACGGCCTTCTGGGCAAGAACCCGCAATGGAATTTCATCGACTGGGTGAACAGTCCCAACGACCGCGAGCTGTTCCCTTCCTACGGCAAGGACGGCGGAAGCTGCCTGACCACGGTTCTGTGGCTGGGAGCGCTGCGCCAGGGCGCCGAACTGGAGACCGCATATGGCGACAAGGCACAGGCCGCTGCCGATACGGCACGCGCGGACAGTGCAAGGGATGCCATCCGCGCCCATTGCTGGGACAAGGACAAGGGCCTTTATGCCGACAATGCCGATTTCACCCGGTTCAGCCAGCACATGAACCTGCTGGCGGTGCTGTATGACGTGGCCTCGCAACAGGAAGCGCCCGCCATACTGGAACGCATCACCGTGCCCGGCCACGGCATCGACGCGCCGCCCGGCATGTTCACCACCACCTATTATTTCGCCTGGTATCTCGTGCGCGCCTTCGAACATGCCGGCATGCAGGACCGCTATCCGGCGCTGCTCAAGACCTGGCGCGACCTGCTGGAACTCAACTATACCACTTGGCCGGAATCGCGCGGCAACACCCGCTCCGACACCCACGCCTGGAGCGCCCATCCCACCGCTGACATGCTGAACATCATTGCCGGCATCGGCCCGGGCGCACCTGGCTATGCCAAGCTGCGGGTGGAACCGGTGCTGGGCGGGTTGACATCGCTGGACGCGGCGGCGGCCATGCCGCGGGGCCGGGTATCCGTGCGCTATGCCGCCAGCGGCGGAAAGCTGGAAGCGGTGATCGACCGGCCGGCCGGCCTGCCCGGTGACTTCATCTGGAAGGGCAAGCGCTACCCGCTGGCGGCAGCGCACAGCCGCTTCGAGTTGCCGCTCTAAGGCGAGCCGATCTGGATGCCGAAACCGTGTTTCGGGCCGGGTGCAATCTGTGCGCAGGTGTTTCCGGCGATGGGACGCTGACCGAACATCGCCCCGCCGATCCGCACACCGCCCGTCAGGATCGTGCTGTCATGGATCACCGTCTGGGGCTTTTCCTCGCACAGCCACCGGCCACGGATGCGCACGGCGTTGCGGTTGAGATAGCGCACATAGACGACGGGATCGCCAAAGCGGTCCAGCAGTTCGATGGTGCTGCGGTCGGGCCGGTGCAGGGTCAGCCCCGCCACCATCAGAAAGTCCAGCCGGTTCTCGCGGATGATGTAGACAATATCGTTGCTCCAGTCATAGCCAAGCGCATCCACCATCAGCCCCTCCCGCGTGCGGGTCAGGATCGGGCCCGGACATTCATGCGCCATGAACGGCCGGAACGGTCCGTCGCCGCGCGCCATCACCCGGTCGGTGCCCAGCGCCACCACCAGATCGCCCGGCCGCGACGGGCAGCTTCCGGCGGGCGTGGGCTCGCCCGCCGGGATCAGCGGACCGGTGGGCATGGGCGGCGGCGGAAACAGAATGATCCAGGCCAGCCAGCCGGTGGCTGCCAGCGACAGGATCGCGGCGACCACGCTCAGGAGCCAGTTGGGCGAAATATCGCGAAAGCTCAGTTCCGCCACCGCCAGCAGGCACAGCATGGTGGCCAGCGCGCCCACCACCACGGGCTGGGTCAAGTCATGGGGAAACAGCAGCAGGAAGATCGCGATGCACGCCACGACCCTCAAGGCCGTCATCACATCTTGCCGTTCCGGCCGGACCATTGGCGCCTCCGCTAATTTGTTCTACATCGTAGATATAATGCCGCGCGGGCCCACTTGACGGAAGACGGCCATTACCAATACAATGTAGATAAAATAACGGGTGCCACGGGCCGGCGTGCATGCCCTAGCCAGGAGCGGGTTCCCATTTATCCGCCTCCCCCGCCGCGGGTGATAGAATCCCGCGACAAGACGACTGCTGCGGAAAAGCGCATGTAGGACAAACGGGAGGGGGACGCGATTTTGATGCGAAATCGCTGCGGCATTCCGCGATATCCGCATCCAAGGGCGCTGGAAAGCTGACCGGGCTTTGCGGCCCGCCGTCCCTCGCCGGCCATCAACCCGCAGCTTGACGAAAGGTCACGAAAACTACAATGTAGAGCAAATGACCGAAACCCTGGGCCAGTTCGAGCAGATTGTCATGACCGCCATCGTGGCGCTGAACGACAATGCCTATGGCGTCACCATTCACGCCAAGGTCGAGGACCTGGCCCGCCCCCGCAAGGTCACCCGTGGCGCGGTCTATGCCACCCTTGACCGGATGGAGGACAAGGGACTGATCGCCTCGTGGATGTCCGAGCCCACGCCCGAGCGCGGCGGCCGCTCGCGCCGCCACTACCGGCTGGAAAAGTCCGGACTGCAGGCGCTGAAGGAATCGGCGCGCACCGCCCGCCGCCTGATCGACACCATCGCGGAAAATCTTGGGGGACTGGGATGGAAGGCGCCGCGCTGAACACGCCACCGGAAAAGCTTGACCGCATCGTGCGATTCCTGATTCCTCCGGCTGCGCGCGAGGCAGTGGCGGGCGATCTGTGGGAGACCTATCAGGGTCCGGCGCAATATGCCCGCGAAGCCTTTCGCACCGTGCCATTCGTGGTGTTCAGCCAGATGCGGCGCCATTTCAATCTGCCCGCACTGATTCTACAGGCGATGGTTCTGTATGCCTGCCTGGGTGCCTGGGCAGCGGGTGTGTTGTTGCCGCTGCTGATGGTGGCCGAAGCCTACCAGCCCGCCAGCCGCCCGACCCCGCGCCGTGCCATGCGCGAGGCAATCCTGGTTGCCTTTGCGCTGGTGATGTTCCTGCAGATGGTGCGGAATTCCTATCATGGCCTGTCGCCCCTGACGGTGAACGGGGTGTGGCTGGGCATCGGGTTGTTCTTCGTCGGCCCCTGCCTGGTACCTTTTCTGTGCCTGCTGCGCACCAGCCTGATCGTGCGCAGCGACAAGCGCCCCACCCTGGCCAATCGCGACTGGACGGCTGAGGACCTATCCCGCAACCGGGCGCGGTTCCTGGCCGGTCTACGCGGCGCCCAGCTTCTGGAAGCCGCCCTGCTGGGCGCCATGGCGCTGGTGTCGTGGCGCCTGCCGGGGCTTGGCGCGCCGGGCCAGATGCTGGCGCTGTTCTATGCGGTCGCCGCGCTGTTCCTGCTGCTGAACGCGCCTGCCGCCGGCCAGGCCGGGGATTTCCTGACGGTGCGCGCCGGCTATCAGCGCGACCTTATGCGCCACCAGCAGATGCGCCGTTTCCTGTGGTGGCTGTGGTGCGCCCCTGCCTTGCTGGTGCTGCACGCCAACGCGGTCCAAACCGCCGGCAGCGGCCACCTTGCCGACGGCGTGCTGCGGGCCATCGCCGCGCTGATGCTGTGCTTCTTCGTCTCGGCGCTGAACCGGGAAAGCGCGGGCTGGACCCAGGAACAGATAGGCCTGCTGAACCGGATGCGCGACCGGCTGGCCTGACCGGTTCTTTCAGCTCCCCTTCAAGGCCGCGGCATGGGCATCGATTACCCGCGCCAGCACGGTCAGTGGCACCGCGCCGGTCTTCACCACCGTGTCGTTATAGTCGCGCAGATCGAATTTCGGGCCGATCGCCGCCTTCATGCGCGCACGCAAACGCAATAGTTCGCTGTGTCCCACCTTGTAGCCGCACGCCTGGCCCGGCGAGACGCAATAGCGGTCGACTTCGCTGGTCACCGAACCGATGGGATCGCCGGTACAGTCATGGAACCAGGCAATGGCGCGCTGGCGCGTCCAACGCTTGGCATGCAGGCCAGTGTCCACCACCAGCCGCCCCGCGCGCATCTTCTGTGCCGCCAGATAACCGAGCTGGCCGAACGGATCGTCCCTGTACATGCCGATCTCATCCGTGAGCTGCTCCGCGTACAGCGCCCAGCCTTCCACATAGGCATTGAAGCCGGACAGGATCTGGCGGATCAGCGGCAGCTTGCCCGTCTCGGTCACATAGGCGCCCTGCCAGGCGTGGCCGGGAATGGTCTCGTGATGGGTCAATGTGGGCAGCGAATAACGCGGCCAGTTCGCGTTGGTCTTAAGGTTGATGTAGTAGATCGAGGGCCGCGATCCATCGAGCGCGCCAGGGTTCATGTAGCCCAGCGGAGCGCCATCCTGGATGTCGGGGGGTACACGCTTGACCACCACAGGTGCCTTCAGTTCAAGTGCCGACAATTCCGGCATCCGCTTGCGGGTCTGGCCGATCAGGTCGTTGAGATAGGCTATGATCCGTGCGCGTCCCGCATCGGTTTCCGGATAGAGGAAGCGCTTGTCGCGGGACAGCGCGTCCATGCGCGCGCCGACGCTGCCCTTGGTCAGGCCCTGCTTCTTCAACAGGCCGTCCATGCGGGCTTCGATCTGGGCATTCTGCTCCAAGCCCATCCTGTGGACCTCGTCGGCGGTCATGTTCGTGGTCGTGCCCACTTCCAGTGCCCAGCCGTAATAGGCGTCGCCATCGGGCAGCTTCCACACCCCGGCATCGGCGTTCGCTTTGGCCTGCGCCCGCTTCAGCGCCGCGAGCTGGCGGCTGACGGCGGGATATATCCTGCCCTGGGTGATCTTCGTTGCCTGGCCGGCCCAGTCGCCGGTGATGCCCTTGGCCCTGGCCCGATCGGCAAGCGAGGACACCAGCCGCTGCCGGCCCGCCGGCAATTTGAGAAAGCCTTCCATCTGGCCGGCGGCATTGGAAAGAATGAAGTCCGGCGCGACCACGCCATGGCCGGTATCACCGTCCACCCGCGCCGTCTCACCGTCCAACGCGACGGCAAGGGCCTCCATGCGCGAGAGATAGGCATCGGCGTCGGCTCTTGTCGCGATGCTGTGCTGGCTGTCCAACATCTCCGGGATGGTGACGAAGCAGCCCATCATCTGGTTGACGACATACGGGGTGACGCTTTCGTTCTGGCTGGCCTGGAGCGTATTCTGCCCGAACGGAAAACGGCCGCCGCCGGCGCCAAGCTGGATCGCAGCCTCCACCACCTCCTTGTTCAGGGCGGCGTCGGGCGATAGCCCGGTTGCCGGCACCTGCTTCAGGCGCGCCAGCCAGCCCTGGCAGCGTTTGGAATCCGATCCCACATGGGCCCAGGACTGGTCGGAAAGCTTCGCCTTCAGGTTGGCGCGAGAACCCTTGTCCAGTCCCAGGAAGGTCGCGGTCTCGGGCTGATCGCCAAGGATGTCGCTCGCAATGCCGTCGAAGGCCCGATTCAATGCCCCGTCGCCCGGCGCCGCGAATGCGGGCGTAGCCAAGGCGGCGGCGGCAGCACCGGCCATGAGGTCTCTGCGCGTCAATGTCATGCTTAATATCCCGTGCTCAGATAACGTGCTCCTTGGCAAGCTGCACTGCGTGGTCTGCGGCCCGCGCGGTCAGCGCCATGAAGGTCAGCGACGGGTTCACGCAGTTCGTGGACGACATGTGCGATCCGTCAGTAACGAAAAGATTGGCGGCATCGTGCGCCTGGCTCCAGCGGTTGACCACTGAGGCTCCCGGATCATCACCCATGCAGGCGCCGCCCATCTCATGGATGGCATCGCCCGGCACATGCTCGTCCTGTCGGCTGCCGACATCGACCAGCCCAGCGGCACGCATCATTATCTCGCCCTGGCGGGCGGCATCGACCATCATGCGCGCCTCATTCTCGCGGAAGCCAACGTCGAACACGATCAGCGGCATGCCGAAGCGATCGGTCTTGGAAGGATGCAGCGAGAGCGTATTGTCCTTGTATGGCAGGCATTCAGCGAAGACGTTGAACTCGATAGTCCACGGGCCGTATTTGCGAAGCCCCTCCTTCATTGATGCGCCAAAGCCGTCCGGATCGACCGCATGACGGGACGCACCGCCCTGCATGCCATAGCCGCGCACGAAATCGGTGTCGGCGTCCTGACCGTTCAGGTTGCGGAATTTTGGGATGTACACGCCCGTGGGACGGCGCCCATATTCGACATACTGATCCAACTCGCCCGCGGGCACCGTGCCCCAGAAAAAGGTGCGCATGGCGTGATCCATGATGTAGCAGCCCAAGCTGCCGCTGGAATTGGCGAAGCTGCGATCCGACCCCGGGAGGCGCGAATTGAGCAGTATCTGTACCGACGCCATGGCCGAGGCGCACAGAAAGACAATGCGAGAGGTATAGGCCTTGGCTTCCATCGTATTGGCATCGATGGTGCGAACGCCGGTGATGCGTTTGGTCGCCGGATCATAGTCCAGCGCAGTCACCACCTTGTCCGAGAGGAGGGTGAGATTGCCGGTCTTGCGCGCCGCCGGCA
>Ga0097683_1001993_pt1 | contig 21047 bp, 34 predicted proteins | sample ThiBio_1000_plan_2_FD_72846 | JGI IMG/M metagenome (GOLD analysis project Ga0097683, IMG submission 72846) | Wastewater bioreactor microbial communities from Cape Town, South Africa - Thiocy_cont_1000_plan - 1398105538256 (version 2) (version 2) ...
CCGCCTCGGCTTTACCACGGAATGTTGGCGCTGAATATCTCGCGCCGAGAGATGCGATAAATATCTCCCCGCCCCAATGAATTCACGCGTGTGTTCGAACGTGGACCATTCATTCTCAATCGCGACAACACAAAGGCTCGAGTGCTTCTTACTTGCTCACTCGTTCCGCTCGCTTGGTGTCTCGCAAGTTGCGGAGGGCGGGCTTAGAGCGGAAGCAGCGACAGGAAGCTCTTGCCGAATGCAATCCAGCCATTGACGCCGCCTGCCAGCTGGAAGCCGCCGTACAACGCCGTGCCGAAGAGGCCGAGCAGCGCAAGGTCGACGAGACCCGCACCAAGGAGGCGACCGCTAGGACCGTACTTGCGGTACAAGATGCCGTAAACCAGGCGTCCGACGACGTTCACCAGGCCGAGGGCAGCCGACACGCGCGGATAGAACAATCCACTCAACAACTGCTCGCGTGAGCGCGTGTTTGCACATACGGGTGAGTGGAGTGGCATGGCATGGCATGAGTGAGAGCAACGAGGCAGAGCGTCAGCGGTACGTACGACGAACGTGATGATCGAGGCAGCTCCCTCGACGTAGTTCTGGTGCGCTCGTTGCGCGTAGTTGAACTTGAGCCACTGCTCGTCGGTGAGCTTGGCCGAGTAGCGGCCGTTGCCCATGTCAGGGTAGCCTGTGCGTGGTTGCGAGGAGCGAGCAAGGCGCGCGTTAGGCGACCACATCTCCATAACGGCGAATGGCCACGTCACCGCCGCCTGCTGATAGCGTACCTCCTTGCGGCGGCACCTTCAGGCTCGGGAACTCCTTGGCGAAGAACTCCTTGGAGAAGAACTTCCTGCGAAGGGCACCGATCGGGATCGACTCGGCGATCACCTGGAAGCCGATCAACGCGGCGACGCTGATGACCTGTCGTGGTAGATCGTGGGTGAGTCAGAGGGGGCACGAGAGTGCGTGGGTGCGAGTGCGTGATCATTGGTCACGAGACGTACCAGACCATACTCGGGGGCGAGCTCGACGACGACCATCTTGATTGGAGGGTTTGGGGGTTTGGGGGTTTGGGGGTTTGCGGGGTTGGGTTGCGAGAGGGACGGGGCGAGCAGCGGAATGAAGCGAGCGAGGGTGGCGGTTGCGTTTTGCTCTCGGCTCTTATGTCACGCTGACGCGGCACCTTGTCGGCCACCGAGCAGCATTCCAGGTAGCCAAGCCCGCGAGCCCGCGACCCCGCGAACCTTCAACCTCTGATTCGCTGGAGCTCGTGGAGCTTGGCTGGCTGGCTGGCTGGGGGACTAATGGCGGAGCTCACCGATCACGAGCTCGCGACCATCCATCGCATCCATCGGTTCTGGTTCGGTGACACCGACACGTGGGCTCGTGAGTACCAGCACCGCGCCAAGCTGTGGTTCTTTGGCGGTATCGAAACCGATCGCGCGATCGTCGAGCAGTTTGGAGATGCGATCGAGCTCGCGACCCGCGGTGCTCTCGAGCATTGGGCCACGCACAGTCCGCGAGCCTTGTTGTGCTTGGTGCTGCTGCTGGATCAGTTCACGCGCAACGCCTTCCGCGGCACGCATCGCATGTTCGAGGCCGATTGGCGCGCACGTCGCATCGTGCTCGAACTGTTGGATGCATCGGACCAAGACGACGACGAGCCGCGCAAGCAGTGGTTCACACGTGACTACAGTCCGGTCGAGCAGATGTTCCTGCTCGTGGTGCTCGAGCACTCGGAGGAGCTGGCGCACGTCGAGCGCGCTCTCACGCTGCTGCAGCGCCTCGCTGATTCGCTTCGAGACAACAAGAAGCAGCGGCAGAGCTTCCGTGGCGTGGTCAAGTCGTGTGCCAGCCACCGAGACACGATCGCACGCTTCGGACGGTATCCACATCGCAACGATGTGCTCGGTCGTCGATCGACGCCTGAGGAAGTCGAGTATCTCGCGCAGCATTCGACCTCATGGATGCGTTCCGTATCTGCGAATGCCACCTCAACAACAACACCACTGACGACGAGCAGCACAACGACGGCGACGAGCAGCACACCTGAGAGCCCAACATGATATGGTGTAGTAAAGCAGTCGGCGCGCCAAGATGGACTGACTGATTGTACAGCGATTGTCGTAGTGCCGCCATTCATTCGCGCTCTCACGCATGTGCGTGTTCGTGTGATGATGATTCGGTTCGTAGCGACGGCGCATCGCGAATGATGCGAAAGAAGTCGTCGCGTGCAATGTTGTCGCCCGTGAGCACCACTACAATCGGCTCGGCCAGACGACGTCGAGCTGAGGCGACAGCGGCGGCGTCGTGTGTCGCGTGCGGCGCGGCGCTCGCGAAGCACGAGTGCACGTAGGCCACTGGCACGGCGCTCGAGGGCTCGACCAGCAGGCCGTGTTGCTCGTACAACGTGCGCATGGCTGCGGGGATCGAGCCCTCACACACGAGGCCGACGTGCATCTTGTGTGCCTCGATGCGCTCTTGGACGGCCACGTGCGGCCGATCGAGCATCAGACCGTCGGCGATCGTTCGCACGGCTCGATGTGCTTGGAAGGCCGCGCGAGTGTCGGCTGCCGCGTACTTGGCGGCGACCGCCGGCTCGCAGCCCACCAGCTCGACCGTGTGGCCAAGCGGCGACACGATCGGTGCGCGCGCCGATAGGCCCATGAGCAAGCCGCCGCCTCCGACCGGAAACACGATCGAGCGACACTCGGGCAGCTGTCGCAGCACCTCGTCGATCAGCGTCTGGTAGCCGTCGGTCCAGTGGTGGTCGAGGTGCGGGTGCACCATGTAGCCCGGAGTGTCGTCGGCGTGCGTGCGAGCGGCGTCGAGTACCGCCGAGCCAGAGCCATCGACCATCAACAGCTCGATGCCCATCGAGCGCAGCTTGTCCTGCTTGGCGCGCGTGATGCTCGCCGGCACGACGGCCACCATGCTCATGGCGGCGCCGCCGCCGGTGCTCGCAGCCGCCAGCATCTTGAGGCCCTCGGCGCACCCGAGCGCCGTGTTGCCCATGCTCGGCACCACGAGCGGACCGCTGGGCGTCGTCGTGGTGCCGCCGACATTCGGGTCTGTGAGTGTGCGCAGCAGATGCAACGAGCCACGGATCTTGAACGAGCCCGATGGCGCCAGATGCTCGCACTTGGCGTACACCTGCTGCTCGGGAAACACACGCCCCAGCCTCACCAATGGCGTGGGTGGCGTGGATGATGGTAATGTGGGAGTAGGCGTTGAAGCCATATGTGGATGATGAATCAGTGACTGACGGGCGCGAATCGAGTTGATGAAGTGTGCGCGGTACAAGCGGCCATCAAACGAATGAAGCAATGTACGCAATGCGATCCACGCAACACACACACGCACACGACGAGGACCGAGCCAGTCAGAGTGGCTGCAAGCACTTTGTAGCCACTGGCTCGTGGATGGATGCGTTGGATCGAGGAGCAAGCGCCAAGCTATAGCTCCCACGATGCCGGCACGATGCGGTGGTTCTGCTTCATGCAGCCGATCGCCGAGTAGGTCGAGGCGTCGCAACAGCTCCAGCGGCGATTGTCGTTGCCGTGCTCGTCGAGCTACATCGGATCACGAGCTCGATTACGATCAGTGGCTGCAGCTGATGGGCCAAAGTCCAGCGAGAGAGAGCGAGACGCGTACATCAAAGATGAAGCGGCCTGGATGAAACTGCGCGCCTTCGGGACACGGCGACACGGCAGCGGCAGCAGCGGGCACTCGATGGCAACGCTGGCATTCGCCTGGCTTGGGCACATGGAGCGCCACCGAGCTCTTGGACGAGAGATTGGAGCTCGGCTGCGAACTGCTGGAGCTCGAGCTCGAGCTCTCCTTGGTGCGCGAGGATGACACGAACGAGCTGCTCGAGACCGACGACACTTGGTGATGATGGTGGTGGTGATGGTGGTGATGGTGCGAGCCGCCGCCGCCGCCGCCGCCGCCGCCGCCAGAGATGCCCGCATACTGGCCGGTGCCCTTGATGCGCCGCATGCAGCCAGGCGCTGCTCGGTCCATGAGCTCGCAGCACGACCAGTGCGAAGCCGATTGGCCTTCGTCGCCAAACTGTGGAGCAGCGATAGGTACAGTCAGTAAGCACCTGCAGGAACAGCAACGCACGGGTTTGTACATACATCGACGATCCAGCGGCCCAAATGGAAGTACTCCTCTGTTGCCATTGCTGAGAATGAGAGGATGATTGATTGATACGATGAATGAGGGGATGATTGATACGATGATTGAGGGGATGATTGATTGATACGATGAATGAGGGGATGATTGATTGATACGATGATTGAGGGGATGATTGATTGATACGATGAATGAGAGGATGATTGATTGATACGATGAATGAAGGGATGATTGATTGATACGATGATTGAGGGGATGATTGATTGATACGATGATTGAGGGGATGATTGGTTGATACGATGAATGAGGGGATGATTGATTGATACGATAACTACGGAAGACCATACCCCGTGATGAGAGCTAAAGCAATACCAGCTTACAGGATAGGCGAGCGCAGAGGAAGCGAGCCTGCCATTGATATCGGTGGGTCTCGCGCAGTCTTTGCCACACAGCGTCACCACCGCTGCTCCTCTTCGCCTCTCTCTCTCTCTCTTCGCCTCCTCGTCGCTGCAGCAGTCGTCGTCGCGTGCTCTACCTCTCCCTCCCTCGCTCTACTCTTCTCATACAATGGTGCGTGCGAGGCGATAGGATGTCGAGCGGGAGATCGAGATGGTGGTGATCGAGAGCTTGGCTGGTGGCCGCCTTGCGGAGAGCGAGTTTCTGACGATTGGGAGCTCGCTCTCTCTCTTGTGCGTGTGTGCCGCTGTTGGTGATGCAGTCGACCAGCCAGGCATCCACGAACGTCCCGCGCGGTGGCAACCCTGCCAAGGGCGCTTCTGCTGGCACCCCTGTTCGCAACACCAAGTACGTGACCGCACAAACAGACCGCTGCCGCCGCTGGTGCTGCTGCTATTGCCATGTCGATGTCGTTGACGTTGTTCTTGCTTGCGACGCATCGCTCGCTCGAACCATTCGCTCGATGCGTGTGATCCAGGCCCAAGGCTGGCACGGCCGCTGTTCGAAGTGGTTCGGCTGGTGGCTCGACTGTCGGCGTCATCAAGTTCGGCTACAAGGAGGACTCGCCTGGCTTGCAAGTGTACGTGCTCGCTTGCTTGCTTGCTTCGTGCTCGCTCGCTGCGCTGCTCTAACACGCGCGATAAACCGCCACCACCAACATGGCGTCCGCTACGACGTGCTCGTAACGATCGGTGACCTACAATACGTGGATCGAACGCATCATCTGGCTGCGTAGTGGCCCCAAGACGGTGCTGGTCGGCAGCTTGATCTTCATTGCGGTCGTCATCTTCCTGCACATTGTCGGCAAGTACAACCGCTCGTGGTAGGAGGTCGCGCGAGCCTCCTTCCCCTCCTCCTCGTTCCCTTGCTCGGCCCCCACTGTACCACGCGAGTGAGCGCGCCTTCAACGCACGGCGAGGCCTGCTCCCGAGTGCGCCAAGCCAACCACGAGCTCGACGATGCCGCCTCGCGCTGTCCCTGCTCCCCTGTCTCTCTCGCTCTCTCTATCTCTCTCTCTCGTGTACCCGCGATACCGATATCTCCCTATCCAATTTTGAGTCGCCCCTGTGCGCCCTCGTTCTATCCTACCAAGTGTGTGGTCCGCCTGGGTCGGTGGTCGTTGTAGCGGGGTTGGGCGAGGTCCATCAGCAGCATCAGCCAGCCACATCTCTCTTCTCGTCTCGCTCCCTCACGCACCGCGTCTGCCTGCCACACCCACCCAGACTCACACACACACACACACTCACTCGGGGTCCTTATCTTATGTTCCGTAACGTATTCCACACGGGCATCGTGTCGGTGTTCTACGCCCAAGGCACGGAGCCGCTCGGTCTCTGGGACACTCATCGTACGTCTCTCTCGCTCTCGAGAACAAACGCTCCAGCGCCAACACTCGCGTGCTCGATTGTGCAGAGGGCAGCGAGAGCGGTAGCAGCATCGCTCTGGTACGCGACGATAGCATCCGCTCGACGGTGCTCGAGGTGCGCGGGCGCAACGTCGCCACGACCTACCTGTCATGCCCGGCGCCGCACCTCGCGAGCTCGCTCGCTCTCGAGCTCCCGTTCCTCGGCATGCTCCTCAAACCCGTGCGTCGTCTCGCGCTCGATGCGCCTGCTATCTCTCGCTCTCGCTCTCGACTCACAGTAGTATGGCTCCCATGATGTGTGTCGGTGTAGAGCGATGAGTTCTTCTCGTTCGAGGTCGAGGTCCAAGACGTGGCGCTCGAGACTCGACGCTTCCGCGCCTCGAACTACCAAGACACGACGCGCGTCAAGGACTACATCTGCACCATGCCGCTGCGCCTCGAGCCCGGCGAGTGGAACTACGTCCAGCTCGACCTCGCCGACCTCGTCAAGAAGGTCTACGGCGGCACGTTCAAGCTCGTCGTGCGCCTCACGATCCACGCCAACTGTCGCGTGCGTCGCGTCTTCTTCTCGGACAAGCACCTCGGCGAGGACGAGCTGCCCAACGACCTCAAGCTCTTCATACCGGCCTCATCGACCTCCTCGTCATCGGGCTCTGCCACCACGACACGCATTTAGATGATGATGGTGGTGTTCATCGTATTTGTAACTATCAATGAGCTGGAAGAGCTCTAGCTCGAGCCGAATGCAATTCAATCCACGATGCGCTCTCGATCGATGTACTCTCTGCCATATCTACAGTACCGCTTGCATCCATCGTCATTCATCATCCATCATCCATCATCCGTCATTGCAACACGAACGGAGGAGCTGAGCCTCCTGGCCGAACGCCGTGAATGGCGTCGCGCAGCAATCCATCGATCCATTCGAGAGCTTGCTGCGCGTGACCTCGCGCCATGGTGTCGCTCTCGGTCGCGGCAAGCGACTTGAGCAGCCGATACACGCCCTTGATGCGCTCGGGAATCACCGCGAACACGTCCGCATCGAGGCCTTGCAGTAACAGCGACACTGCGTACACCGCAGCTAGATACATGGAATGAATGAATGTCAGAGATTGGAATGAGTGAATGAGTGAGTGCAGCTCTGCGGGGTAGAGTGTACCTCGCCTGACGATTGGATCACTCTCGAGCGCCAGCATCGTGGTGATGGCCGCCAACACATCGGACACGTAGCGATTGCTCGCGACACCGAGCGTCTTCATGACGGTAGCAAGGTTCGAGAGCGAGCTGGCACGAATCATGGCGTCGTGGTCGCGGCAGCCAATCAGGAACGCGTCGACGAAGCTCTTGGCGTACTCGGGCAGCACATGGCCGCATCGGCGTGCAATCTTGACCAGCGCCTCGCCGAGCTTCAGGCGACACGTGGGCTCGCGTGTCACGTCGGCAAAGCTCTCGGTGACGATCGGTATCACGCGCGCCGGCTCAATGTCGCCGAGCGCCGAGAGACCCTCGATGGCGCCGAGGTACACGAACGTGTCCGAGTCGTGCAGTTGCGCCTGGAAGATGGCGAGTGCCTGGTCGAGGTTGCGCAGCGCCAGTGGGTCGCGGGCGAGAATCAGCTTGCGCAGGTTCACCAAGCCGTGAGCGCGAACCGGCAGGAACGGGTCCTTGATCTCCTGCAGTATGCGACGAATGGCCTCCTTGCTGCTTGACGCAGGAGAAGCTCCGTTGGCAGCAGTGGCGGTGGCATCGTGGTCGGTCGCTTCGTCCTCCAATACCCATTGCCTGTCGCGAGAGGCGATGATCGCTTGAAGCTGTCCTGCCATTTCACGAACTGAACATTGGATAGACAAGTGAGTGAGTGAGTGAGTGAGTGAATGTGGCGACACATCACAAGGCAACGAACCTAGTTCGCTCTCATGCTCACAGAGCAGCTCGAGGAACGGCAACAGATCGAGCACCAGAAACTCTTCCGACTTGCGAATGCGCACCGTGGTGCCGTTGACGACCACCGAGAGCAGGCCCAGGCAGAGCGTCAATGTCTCTTCGTCGGCGTTGCTCGAGGACAGCATCACCTTGAGGAAGGTCATCACTGTGCCGAGGTGGTTGTCAGGAACGACTCATCACTGAGCACTCTGGGAAGCAGCACGCATTCGAGCAGGCGTACCTTGGATGACGTTCTTGAGCATGATAGAGGCTCCAAGCTTCTCACACAGTACACACAGCACCTGCAGCATCATTACACTATTCGATTGCTCGAGCGAGTGTCAGCCAGCGCTCGTTTGCCGTCGATAAGGACGAGAGAGCCGTGACGTACGCTACGTTCTTGGAGGTGGATTGCGCGTGCTCGAGGTCTTGCTCGTACACCAACGAGCCCTCTGCGACGGGACCCGAGGCCGAGCTCGGTGGCACGAGGCCGAGTCGTTCCTTCTCTTGATGCTCGATCTCAGGCTTGCTCTGGAGCTCGTAGTATTGTAGCAGATCGACGAACAGGTTGCCCGCCAGCTCCTCGTTCTTGAGATGCTGAAACAATGCCACGAGACACTCGGCTTCCCAAACGTAGTCACGTTCTCTGATGGGAAGTCTCGAGTTAGCGAACGAACGAGCGATAGAGCAATAGAGAGAGTGAGGTCATACAGGTGCGGTACGGTACGAGCAACGATGCCTCCCGTTGGTCCGAGCGAGAATACGACGCTACGGCGCACGTCCGGCTCGTTCGGTGGGAATACCAGACGCTTGACGAGCGCATTCGAGCAGCTACTCTTCTTGAGCACTTGCACGAGAATCTCCAACAGCGAGGCCTTGAGATTGGCGCTACTCTTACACGTGAAGCAATACAACTGGAACAGTACTGGGCAATCTGCACGTGAGCACGTAGATCATTGCGGTCAGTCGCCATGTGTTGGAAGCTTGCATCAAACAAGCAATCGGCGAGTACATACGATTCTCGATGACGGAGATGATCACTGGCAAGGCCTCGATCGAAGAGTACAAGAGTCGATGCAAGCTCTCGATCGAGGTTGCAATCTCGTTCTCGCTCACTTGATTGGTTGGATGGTGTTGCTCGGTCGGTGGTGTGTCGTCGACCACCTGCACGAGACCATTCGCATTCTCTTGACTCGAGCATTGGTGATCTGGCAGCTCGGTGTGGCAGTTCGAGATGGCGGCAATCTTGTTGATGGGTTCCAGTAGAGGCGTGAGAATGAACTCGATACCGAGAGCTTGATCGCGTTCAAGCAGCTTTGAGATCGAACTGCAGCAAGAACGCGCGCATTAGTTTGTGTGAACCTGCAATCGCAGCAGGCATGAATCATGAGGCATACACTAGAACGGCATCGACAGCCTCTCGTTTGGTGACGAGACTCAGACCCAAGGCATACAGCAGCTGTGCGCCGATCGATTGGTAGTAGTGCCGCAGATCGATCGAACGAGGTGGAGTCGACAGCAGATGAGCAATGTGTGCGGTGGCTTGTTGCGGATCGCTCTCGGCCTCGGACGAGTCGAGCATCACCGATCGAATCAAGGCAGCGACGCCATTGACTTGCGTGAGACAGCGCGAGAAGATGGCTCGTGCTCGTGCTTGTATGGCGCGGTCGGACGACGAGAGCGACGACGCGAGAGCACGCATGAGCTCGTGTGGGTAGGCCTTTCGCAACGACAGCTCGAGGAATGCCTCGCATCGTTCGATGCTCGAGGTCACGAAGACCGCCGTGTCTTGATCGAGCGATGCTCGAGAGTCGTTCGCATTGGGTGGTGGTGGTGTCGAGGATGCAGGCGACGTCTCGCGGTACGAGCGGGATTGATGTCGATGGAGAGCTGCGAGCAACGCCACGATCGATGCAGGCGTCGCGTCCTTGAACGATGGTGGCTCGGGCGCGATCGCGTCAGGCATCGTGGTACGCTCAGCGTTCGATTCGTCGTGTGGCAGAGCGCGAGGTGCTTGGATTTGCTTGTGGACGGTCGTGAGGTGCTCGAGCGAGAAGAGCAGCGAGGCTACGAGCGGAGGCAGACACGGCGAGCTCCACAGCAGCGAGGCGCTCATGCTCGCGGTCGCGCGGCTTCGTGCCAGTCGCTGCAGCTGATCGAGCCATTCGAGTACCAAGCTCGTGAACGGCCTCAACAACCTCACGCGCTCGATGATGCTCGAGGTCGAGGGCGGTTGATGTTGGAGTGCGAGCTCGGTCGCTCGAAGCTCCAGCGACATGAAGACCGACACGGTGCCGACGCTCTTGCGCACCGAGGCCGCCAGCTTGACTGGTATCAAGTCTGCGAGCTCCTGCTCTTGCTCTGGATCGTGACAGGGTGATGGTGGTTGCTGCTGTTGCTGTTGCTGCTGCTCTTGTTGTCGAGCGAGACAAGAGGTCACGAGCAAGGCATCGACGAGACGATCGCGAGCTCGTTGTGTCGAGGCCGAGCGGGAGAACGCGACCGACTGCAGCAGCCGCCATCGCTCTGCTGCGTCATCGAGCTCACCGCGTTCCTGTTGTTGTTGGTGCTGTTGTGGTTGGCTCGTGGTACTCATGGTACAGTGCTGGCATTTGTACGCGAGGGACCAGCGAGCCCCGCCTTCAGTGTGGAATGCGTGTGAGCGAGCGGTGTGCGTGATGGTGCGGCAGCAAGCAATAACAACAGCAGCAGCAGCAGCTCCCTCGACAACGTCGGGATCGATCGTTCGTTCGATAGTCAAAACTTGCTGCTCCCAACTCCATATCCAGGGGATGGAGTGGAGTCGGGAGGCAGGTGAGGTCTCTCGTTTACTTCTTCTTCTTGCCGAGGCCGGCGCCGGTGTTGGTCTTGAAGAAGATGATGTCGCCGTCGTTGACCACGTACTTCTTGCCCTGCTGCTTGAAGAGACCGGCGGCCTTGACGGCGGTCTCGTTGCCGTGCTCCTTGAAGTCCGTGAAGGCCATGACCTCGGCGCACACGAAACCGTCGCGGAAGTCGGTGTGGATCACGCCAGCCGCATCAGGAGCAAACGTTCCTTTCTGCAGACACGAAGTGGGCGATGGCGGTTGAGTAAGACGCGATCGGATCGAGACAGGAGAGCGAGAGGAGAGCGAAAGAGGAGTGCCACGTACGCGAATGGTCCAGCAGCGCACTTCCTTGGGGCCAGCCGTAAAGAAGTGAATCAGCTGCAACGTGTGGTAGCCGGTGGTGATGATCTTGGGAATGGCAGACGGCACTCCGACCTCAGCCAAGAAGGTCTTCTTGGTTTCAGCATCCATGTCGAGCAACTACACGTGATACAGCAGCGCCTGATGGTAAGCGCGCCAGCTCGCTTGTGATCGGTCTCGTTCACTCGCTCAGTCACTCACCACTCACTACTCACCTTGGCCTCGAACTGCGCAGAGAAGGGAAGAATAGGCTCTCCGCCGTGAGCATCGACCCAGGTCTTGATGGGGCCCAACCAGCGGTCGCGCTTCTTGATGTAGTTGGCTTCGCTCATGTTGACGAGGTACACGACGGGCTTGGCGGACAGCAGCTGCAGCGGGTTGATGATCTCGACCTCCTTGGCGTTCCACTGACCGAAGCGAACGTCCTTCTTGTCCTCGAGCAGCGCAAGCACCTTCTGGCATACCTCCTGCAAATCGGGGCATCAACGAGGATCAGGAGAGAGAGAGAGAGAGACGTGAGAGAGACGCCTGAGAGACGCGTACCAAGTCGACCTTCTTGGTGCGGTCAACACGCAGCACGATCTTTTCGAGCTTGGAGATCTCAGCGTTGATGGTCTCAATGTCCTTCAATCGCAGCTCTTGCGAGATGATGTCGAGATCGCGCACGGGATCGACGGCGCCCTCGACGTGCGTGACCTCCGAGTCCTCAAAGACGCGCGAGACGTGGAAGATACCGTCGACGGCGCGGATGTGCGAGAGGAAGGCGTTGCCGAGGCCCTCGCCCTCGTGAGCGCCGCGCACCAGGCCGGCAATGTCGGTGACGCTCAGATGCGCCGGCACGATCGAAGCGGGCTTGAACGACTCGCACAAGAAGTCGAAGCGAGCATCGGGCACCTCGACGCGACGTGAGGCGACGAAACGAGACGACACGCACAACGAGCGAGACGCAGAGAGAGAGCGAGACGCAGAGAGAGATAAGTACACGGCTTTCACGATTTGGTGGTTGGATCGATGATGGTTGCACGACGCAGTGGTCGGGGGAGATACGTATTTTCGTTGGGATCGATGGTGCAGAAGGGGAAGTTCTCGGCCGGGATGTTCATGCGCGTCAGGATGTTGAAGAGCGTCGACTTGCCGACGTTGGGCATGCCGACGATACCCATCTTGAGGTGCGTGCTCGGACGGCCGAGCAACACCAGCTCGGGGGCGGCATCCTTCTTGGCCATGTTCTTTTCGCGGCGACCTTCGAGAGACAGGGAGAGGGAGGGAGAGACCAGGAGTAGAACGAGCGAGCGAGAGAGCACGCAGCAGCAGCGAAGGAGAAGAGAGGAAGAGAAAGAGATCGACGCGGAGAAGAGGAGAGAGATCGCCAAAGTAACACGTATTAGGCTTATGATGCTTCCTTAATCCGACTTTGCCGTCGAGCTCGTACTCAAGTGCGAATCCGTGGCGTAGCAGCGCGCCGAGATGCTCGCTACTGCTTGACCGAACACTATCACGATGCCTGACCAGGTGCGCGATGTGCGGGGTTTGGTCGTGGGTGCGGTGGAGCGAGGGGAGCTCGAGTCACGCGAGCAGGTTCGCTGCTGCTGCGATGACGACGAGGCAGGAGCGACGACGAGCTGCGGCGGCGCGCGAGCAAGACGCGCTCGCTGCACGAGCACTGACGTATCGGAGCGTACGGCCTTGAGCGAATGCGTGAGTGCCGACGACGAGGAGCAGGCGGAGGAGACGGCAGCGCGAGTGGCGCTCAAATGATGCGCAAGCGAGCGAAGCATTGCCGTTGCGTTGCGTGAAGTGGTTGCGATACGACGCGACTCGAGAACGACGGTCAGACTGAGGACCTTGCAAGGGCAGCACCAGGGCAGCAACCAATCAGAGAGGTGGACCGTGCAGACAGCGGATAGTGCACCAGGGAGGAGGAGTGCGTGCAGCAGCGATGAGAGAGAAGTGTGGCGCGTGCTGCTGTTCCTCTCGTACAAACAAGCAAGCAAACATACTTTACAACTGCGCTGGCTCGCAACGCATCAGAAGCGCTGGCGTGCTCGGTTTATCATGATGTGTAGGTGTGTTAAATATGAAACAAACAAGAGGCAGAGGTAGCGAGAGGTAGCGAGAAGGAGAGAGCTTGTGGGCGTGCAAGTGGCAGAGGAGGAGTAGCGAGAGTACTTTACACGGACTGCATCGCAACAACGTGGCGTTCGAGGAGAGATAGCGTGAGAGAGAGATAGCGTGAGAGAGATAGCGTGAGAGATAGATAGCGTGAGAGATAGAGACTTGTTTGAGGATACCGGATGGTATGAACCGAGTGGACACCAACAACCTTGGGTGATGCCAGCGAAGCGAGACTGGTCGAGCGGCGGAAACGAGAGCGTTGGTGCCGTCGGGTGATGGCACCCAACAGCGACGGCGACGACTACGACGGCGAATGCGGCAGCAGCGATAGAAGCGAGCGAAAACAGAACCTTGGGCGACCTACGATGCCGCGTACGCGTCGATCAAGCTGTTCAAGAGGGCCTTTCGCGTGCGCGAGAGCTTGGCGTCGAGCGTTGGTGCCAAGTAGCAAGCGCGCTCGGCATTGAGAACTGCCAACCGCCAACGAGCAGGAGAGTTGAGCGCAAGGAGCGCAAGTAGCGCAAGAGAGAGATAGAGAGAGATGCACGTCGTACGCTTCTTGTAGAGAAAGTCTCGGAACTCGGGGCCTTTCTTGAACACGGGAGGATCAGGGAGCACGGGAGCGAATGGGTTGACGTCATCACGCGATACACACGCCAGCCTGGATACCGCAAGCGAGTCAGAGTCAGAGAGAGAGAGAGAGAGAGAGAGAGCGCGCGAGAGAGAGCGAGAGTGCAGCGTACCTGTAGTGACGCTCACCATCAATGACGCACGACTTGACCAGCAGTACAACGTGGATCTGGCGTGAGGAGACGGTCGTCGGGCGATAGATCGTATCGCCATCTTGGTAGATGATGACGACAATGTCGTTGCCAATGTGGCGTTTTCGCTCGAGCTGCTGCTTGTCGAGTGGATTGAACGGCAGCAAGGTCGAGACGTGGAACATGATCTCGTTGTTGTTCCATACGGTAAAGACTGAGTGAGTGCCAGTCGAGCCATCTACAGTACAGCAGTCAGTGAGAGAGAGAGAGAGAGAGAGCGAGCCAAGCACAACGACATGTATGCACGTACTCGTTGCATCGAGACCGCCACGGAATTGCTTCCAGTCTTGCAGCTCCACGCGGTCACCAAGAAAATCGAGAAACTCTTCAAACTCGGGCGAGGTTTCGACTGTTGCGGTCGGTCGGTCGCGCGTTAGCGGCGCCACCCAGGCACAGACAAGCACGCGCGAGAGAGCGAGAGAGAGAGAGAGAGAGACATGGCGTACCGTTCGAGAACATTTCGTCCTCTTTGGTTTGGTCCTCGCGAGCGTACAAGACGCCAAACTTGAAGCCCTTGATGATCTGCTTCTCAGAGAACTCGAGGAGACCGTCGCGCACGCGGCTGGTGACCACAGGTTGCAATCGATTGACCGGGAGCGAAGGGTCGAGCGCAGTTAACAGATCTGTGTCGATCACTCCCTCGTGTGAGTCGTTCGTTGCCTACGCAGAAAAACGGCGATAGAGAGAGAGAGAGAGAGAGAGGCGGTGTACCAGCTCGAGCAGGACCCAGACGGAAGATGCGACGGAAGAATCCCACAGGAACGTCGGCAATCTCGCATGTCGCTCGCTTTGTGCCCTGTGCGTGGTCGATAGGTGCGCAACAAGCCCAGCAACGAGGCAGTGAGCTAACTAACGATTCGAGAGCGAGAGCGATACACATGGAGGATGAGAGGGGTCGCGCGTACCTCCTTGGTGCGAATCATCGCCACGTATTTGGTGTCTGTCGTCAGAACCGACACAGCCGCAGGTGACTCGCCATCGAACGAGAAGAAGGTCATGTGATCTAGAGAGAGAGAGAGAGAGACAGCGAGAGTTAGCGTGGGATGGTTGGTTGATCCAGCAGCGCGGCGATGGCGATGGCGATGGCTCACCTTGGTCGTAAAAGTTGTCGCGGTAGTACTTGGAGTCACAATCCGAGAGATCAAAGACGTCGTCGATCAGGGCGGCCGTGTCGGTGGTGGCGACCACATCCTCGTCGTCACTCTGCGCGCCGCCCTCGATGCGGTACCCAACGGCAGGTGATATCCGCATATCGTTGGTCTCGGGGAGCAAGGACGAGGAGAGAGGAGAGGAGAGTTTGGGGGTGTAGAGTGGTAAGCCCTCTGGTGAGAGAGAGAAGGAGGGTAGGGTTGTGTGGTGGCGCTGGGGAGTTGGGTGGCGGAGAGCGAGGCAGCAGCAGGGCAGCAACGAGGAGGTGGTGGTGTTGGTGTGGGCGGGTGATGATGAAGCAGCAGCAGAGACCGACGACGAGCGAGAGAAAATCGAAAATCACCGATAAATGCTTGTGGGCTCGTCGGGAGGCTTAACCATTCCTTGTCTCTCGATCTCTCTCGATCTCTCTCGATCGCCACTCCGCTGTCTCTCTCTCGCTCTCGCTCTCGCTCTCGCATGCCCACGCGCTGCACCGATTGCACTCGGTGATCGACGTGTGCCGTTGGTGCGTTGTTGTCGCCGTCGTCATCATCATCATCATCGTGCGTGTGAGAGAGACGCGCAGAAAAGTATGCGGGCTGGTTGAGAGTCCACACTCACTCATCACACACAGATCGAGCTCCCTGGCATTCATATCTCATTCATATCTCCTCGCATCTCTATCCATTCATTCCTTGCTCATAGCGGCGGTGTTGTTGTTGTTGTTGTTCTTGTTTATCACTGCGACCAATTGTGTACACTGTTGAGATTCTTTCGTTTCGTTTCGTTCGCTCGTTCTTGTTGTTCTTGCTCTTTTGATTGCTTTGATATCCATTCGTATCTCGCGTGCACGCCCATCTCCATCCATCTCCATTCCATCCATCCATTCGTACAAGACGCTGTACTCTACGTTGCCTATTCCTCCTCATCATCGACCATGTCCGACTCTGAATCTGATACCGACACCGACCCCAAGGCTGTTGAAGCCGACGCTGCCTCTGACGACGACCACAGCAGCACTGCGGCCGCAACGAATCACTCGACTGAGCCCAAGGAGGCTGCCTCGACTGAACCCAAGGAGGCTGCCTCGACTGAGCCCAAGGAGGGTGTGAAGGAAGAGTCTACCGCCGCCACCACGCAGCCAAGCGCGTGGTCCAGCTCGCTGTCGCATTCCGGCGACGAGCCGGCAGCTGCTGGCGCCGGCTCCGAGGTGCCGAGCAAGCACGGCGCTCGCCGCGAGAACACCAACAACAAGCGCCTCAGCATGCATCGCACCCCGGGAATGGTCTCGCCCGCCAAGACCACCGACACCGAGTGGGCGGCCATGATCGCCGCCGCCGGCGCCGAGATGGAGGCCGAGGGAGCCTCGTCGACCGCCGCGACACCTGTCGTTGGCGTCGCGCCGAACCGCTCCGCTCGGAGAGCACAGCGGCTCAGCTTGCACCGAGGCGCTGGCACTGGCGTGGCGCACGAGGCCGACACATCCTCCCCTGCCAATGATGACACAGCCGCGCATGCCTCCACTCCTACCGCTGCTGGCGACGCCAAGTCGGCGTCCAGCTCGATGGGCTGGAACAAGAGTGCTGGCGCCAGCCGTGGCGTTCGTCGCTTTGATATTGGAAGCAATCGCACAACACCTGCACCTGCTGCGACAACGACAACGACAACGACAACGACAACGACAACAGCGACTGCGACCACAACGCCCGCCGTGACGCTTGCACCTGCTGCCGCCACCGCCGCCGCCACCACTGCCACCGCCGCGCCCACCAAGGGAGCCGCTGGCTGGGGCAAGATCCGCAAGAGTGTGCTCAAGGCCAATACCAAGGGCGCCAAGCCGTTCCTGGCTGCGCGACCTAATCCCGCCAGCGACGCCGCGAAGCCTGCCATCGGCGCTCAGAAGGGCGGCAAGAGCAAGCACGACGACGACGACGACGACGATGACGACGATGAGGATGACGACGATGACTATGACGAGAGCGATGAGGACGACGACGACGACGATGACTCGGCCTCGAGCGCCATTCGCCAGCAGATGCTCGCCATCATGAAGGCGAGCAACAACAAGTAGCGCGTTGCCATCGTCTCGTGCTTGTAGCTGTATACTTTCAAACACCCCCACTGCAATCGAGAACGTACGTTGGTGGGTGCTGCTGCTGGTGGTGGTGCTCGTGTACTCGATCTTGTCAAACGGAGTCGCGCACCGCCGCCACCGCCGCCACCAGCCGTTCCGCACGCACGCATACCGCACACCCTTCCTATCTCTCACGCACCTTACGCACCACCTTACGCACATACACTCGCCACGCCTCTCGACAGGCGTGAGCTCCCCCTTGTAAAGTACGCACACGGTCTTTCCACCCCACGGCACAACAATCAACAAAGCAACGAGCAGCAGCATTCCTCCTCGCGCGCGCACACTCTCTTCGCGGGTTGAGGTTCGTAGTTCCGCGAGCGATGCGCACCGGAAACTACACCTTCCGGCTCTGTTACTGGTACCGCGTGCCGCATTCGCCGCCATTCTCGTTAACGTGTGCCTGCGCTCTGCTCGTAGCTCCACACCACCGCGGTTGCTGCTTCGTCGTTCCTCGACTGCACCTGCGCTTTGTGCGGCCTCGGTGATCGTAAAAGCGCTCGTGCGAATAGCGCCCCGTCTCGAGCGCTGCCGATAAAGCGGCCGCCGTTGCTGCTTGCTCGCGCCAGCCCGTGTAACCTTCCCAGCCCGACGCCACGCACCAGCGCCACACGCACCAACGCCACTGCAAACGCGCGCTATATCATCGATTACTTGAGAGCAGCGCTGCTCGTACCACCCACAATGGATGCGCCTCACAACTTCTGGCCGACACGCAGCTATCTGCTGCAACGATGTAGCTATTGCCACTCCCGCTTCCTGCCCGGCATCGTGGTGCTCCGCTGCCGCCACGATCGTTGCGATACGCTCGTGCACCGAAAGTGCCTAACGTCCGTCTTGGGCGGCTGCCGCGGCGAGCAGCCCCACCTGGCGAACGGCAACGGCAGACGCGCGCCCGAAGGCTACATCCTCTCGAAGCACACGCCGTCGCAGCTGCACAACGAGCGAATTGCCAACGAGGAGGCGGCGTGTGGCGGCCTGCTGCGATTCGACACGATGCTCGAGGTCAACGACGCACTCAAGAATCGCCTCGAGGAGGAGCAGGAGCAGCAGCAGCAACGCAACCAGCACAGCCGCATGCCAGTGCCGCCCAGCGAGCCCGCTCCTTCGATTCCGCAGCCGATACCGAGCACTGACTCGATGCGCAAGCGGGGCTCGTTCTACCTCGCGAGCCTCTCGGACCCTGGCTGCTGCCTGGAGTCCTCGTCGCCGCCTGGATCGCCGGTCGGCACCGCCAACGCGCCGACTACCTCCACACGCTCGACGCCAACCTCGCCGTCCTCATCCCCGCAAGATACTCCGTCCGTCGCCATGAGGATGCCAGTCGCAGCCCGCAGCCCGCCAGCGCCCACTGACCGTGCGCCACCGCCGCCGTACTCCCTCTTCGACCCTGTGCGCCAACAGCAGCCACAACAGCAGCACTCGTACCTCCAATGGGGTCCGCCTCCGGCGTATGCACCGCCGCAACTGCCCGTCTCGACAGCTAGCCAGGCTCCTGAATCCAAGCAGGAGATGAAGCAGCAACAGCAACCGCAGCAGCAATGCCCGCTTGGCACGCTGCTGGTCGATCTCTACACGACCGAGTACCACTCTGGCTTGTCAGGCGGCAACCTGCCACGTTGCTCGTCGTCGTGCCGCTCGGCATCGCGCTCGGCGTCGGCGTCGTTCTCGTCCTCCTCGTCCTTGTACTCGTCGGATGCTTCAGCCGGGCAGTTGCTACCAGGCGGTCCGGTGCCGCTGTCGCGCCTGAGCATCTACGACCCGGCGTTCTTTATGCCACCAGCCATGCGGCAGTGAGAGCCACTGCTTGAGTGTACATAACTCTTCTATGCCAGCAATTCCTATCTATCTGTCTATCTATCCGCTCTTGTGCGATCAATGAAAGAAAGTAATAAGCTAAATGAATAACATGAGGTCTTACAAAAACAAGCGAGAGAGAGAGAGAGAGAACGACAACAACAACAACAACGGTGTCTCGAGACTGATACAAACGCCTATTAGTTCTGCCACTGATTGTTGTAGAACGAGTTGGAGAACCAGAAGCGGCACTTTGAGTTCTTCCAGTTGGCGACCACACCAGGCGACGAGAGTGTCGAGTTGTACACAAAGAACTGTCCACCGCCAGGCTTGCGGAATGGTGCCCACGGCAGCGTGCCGTTGGTGGCAAACTCTTGCAACTGCGACAGGAGCACCTTGCCCCACGCCACGTCGTTGGCACCCAGGCCCGTGACGGAATTCATCATTGTGACGACGTCGAACGTGTGGTAAGCATATCGAGGGCAATCTGTCACCGATCAAAGCGCCAGAGAGAGAGAGAGAGAGAGAAGGGAGAGTCAATAGACCATTCTCGCCATCACACGAATGTCGTCGAGGAGGCCAAGAACGTACAATCCGAACACTCGGGAGTCTGTCGGAATTGCGTATTGATGCTCGAGTACACGGTTTGAGTGTAGAACTCGTTGCGCGAGAGCTCGACCGACAGCTGAATCATGCCGCACGCCGCTCCGACATCGGCCACGATAGCGTCGTAGCACTGTTGTGCCGAGTAAAAGTGCGACAGCGGGTATTGCGCCAACACGTCCTGCACGACCTTGTTGCCGTACGGCGAGAAACGCTCGCGCACATACGTATTCCACTCCTCGGCATTGTAGTTGACCACCACGTGTGTCGGTGCAAGGTCGGGCTCGTCGTGCATGACACTGAGCCACAGCGGCACGTCCATGATGGTGTTGCTCGAAAAGGCCTTGGCGATAGGAAGCGGCAACACGATGCCATCAATCGTCGGCAATGGAACGATGGCATGATTCGGAGATGGTAGATCAAAGAGCCAATCTGACGCCACACACACGAGTGAGTGAGAGAACACGCGAGAGAGAGTTATGTTGCATACTTGGGTTCCAGATGTATGTGCTGGTGGCATTGACGACTTCGGTCGAGTTGAGCGAGTAAAGACAGTCGTGCAACTGTAAACCTTGCAACGAAGCACATCGCGTGTTCATTACAAAGTTCTTGTAATGATTCGCCTCCGTGTTGGAGAGTGACGATGCAATCAATGGGCTTCCTGACCTGTATGCAGAGGATTGAGTATGTGAGGGACGGAGATACAGTGAGCGAGCGCGAGATGGGACGTACATGGACCACGCTCGATGGAAGAGACCTTTGGAGAGCGGCGAGGTCATGAGAGCGAGAATCGAGGTGCCGCCAGATGACTGGCCGTACACGGTCACGCGCGATGGATCGCCTCCGAACAGCTTGATGTTGCTCTGCACCCACTGGAGCGCCAGCAGCTGATCGAGGAAGCCATAGTTGCCTGATACACCGCGAGGATCGGCTTCGCTCAAAGCCGCCAACGCGAGGAAGCCGACTGAGATGTTTCTGACGAGTGAGAGTCAGCCGAGGGCGGGGCGCGCGAGGACGAACGTACACGCATTCAAGCGATAGTTGATCGAGATGCTCACCATGCCGGCCTCGCTCGCCATTCGGAATGGAAGGTAAGACGGATCGCCTCCCGAACCACTGAGGAGGCTGCCGCCGTGAATGTAAAACACCACTGGCAAGTTGGCGCTCGCATTCAATGTCGGGGTCCAAATATTCAGATACTGCACGGAACCACGTATTGATTAGATAATGATAGATCATGCACGATAGATCGCGATAGATAGATAGATCACGATAGATCACGATAGATAGATAGATCACGATAGATCACGATAGATAGATAGATAGATAGATAGATAGATAGATAGATAGATAGATAGATAGATAGATAGATAGATAGATAGATAGAT
>Ga0097683_1002055_pt1 | contig 20370 bp, 20 predicted proteins | sample ThiBio_1000_plan_2_FD_72846 | JGI IMG/M metagenome (GOLD analysis project Ga0097683, IMG submission 72846) | Wastewater bioreactor microbial communities from Cape Town, South Africa - Thiocy_cont_1000_plan - 1398105538256 (version 2) (version 2) ...
CCGGGCGGAGGGAATGAGCGCGGTTTACGTCACGCATGACCAGGTTGAAGCGATGGCGGTTTCCGATCGTTTGGCGGTCATGGACAGCGGCTTCATTGTGCAGTTTGCGCCGCCACAGGCAATCTACGAGGCGCCGGCGAACGCCTTTGTCGCGAAGTTTCTTGGCGGCTTCTCCCTGCTGAGCGGAACGGCATCCGGCCACGGTTTCAAGGTCTCGGACAATGGCAGCGTCATGCAGCACGTATCGCGGCCGCTCGATGGGCCGGCTGTCCTCGTCGTTCGCCCGGAAGATGGCAGGCCGGCTGCCGGTCAAAACGATCTGACGGGAGAGGTGGTCGACAGCGCATTCCAGGGTCGATGCTGGCGCGTGCAGGTGCGTATCGGTTGCGACGTCGTTCGCCTCGACTGGCCGCGCAGGGAGGAGAGGGGCATGCCGCTTTCGTTTTCGCTTCCGCCCGAGCGATGCACCGTTCTTCCTACGTAAGCCGTCGCGCCGATAGAAGAAGGCACATCACGACTGAGGTAACCGGCATCACGTCGACGATGACTGCCGCTTTCCCCGGCTCCCTTGTCGAGGCTGTTCGTCTCATAGAGTGTCTCGTTGTTTTGGCGGAACATGCCTGTTCGCAATTCAGACCGGTTGGTGGCTGAGTATTTTCAGCCGCCAGTGGCCTGAGGCGCCATCGAGCGTCATCCCTCGGGGTCAACACCGGCAATCGACGATCCTTGGAACAGGCCGAAAAAGCGCCTTCCAGAATCCGCCGGCCTGCATAACAACTCAAGGATCTTTGGGTCGAGCGAGGCTTGCACCGCCGTCAAAAGCCCGCCTTTTTCAGACCTTCGCGATATAGATCCTTGTGCCATTGCTCCTTGCTCGGGACGAGCGACAGCCATCTGTCGACATCGAAATCGGGATTGGTTTCGCGGACGCGGCGCACGAGCATGCGTGCCTCGTCCTGATGGCCGAGCATTGCCCAGCTTGCCGCCGCGAGCCTGTCTGCGAGGCTGGGATCGGCCATCTGGGCGATATAGTCGAGCGTGGTCTGGAACTGGCTGAGGGCATAATTCGCTCCGGCAGCCGTCCAGAGATAGGAATCCGGGTTGATCGGATTGAGATCCATCGCGTGCTGGATCTTTTCCAGGGCAAGCCCAGGACGGGAGAAATGGACCAGCGTGTCCGCGTGATCGGCGATGACGTCAGCATGATGAGGGCTTAGGGTTTCCGCCACTTCCAACGCTTCCACGCTTTCGTCGATAGATCCTAGAAAGAGTTTGGCGACACCAAGCTCGCGATAACCGTCGGCCAAGTCGTTGCGAACCGCGATGGCCTGCGTGGCAAAATCCTCTGCCGATTTCAGCAGTTCGGCGTCGCCACGCGCGGTCAGCAGCCACTCCTTGGAATAGGTGCGGGCGACGGAGCTGAGAGCCGGCGCGAAATCGGCGCTCTCACGCAGGGCGGCCTTCAGTTCCTTGCGCGCCCGACGCATGTTCGGCAGGGTTAGGCGATGAAGATATTGCTGCCCGACGAGGTACTGATGATAGGCGGCGGGATTGTGCTCGAAATGTGCGCGCGTCATCTCATGGCGTTCGACTTCCGCGGCGGCGGAGAGCACGATCTGCCGCGAGATTTCATGCTTGTTGCGCGCAAGGTCGAGCTTGCCGAAGTTGAAGCGCTCCGCCCACAGAATCTCGTTCCCGGGCAATGAGACAAGCTGAGTGAAGAGCGAGAGATCGTCATCCGGCCCGCTCAGCCGTGTCTCCAGGACGTAGTTGATAGCATATCGCTCGAAAAGCGCGGCCTGGTCGTCGCTCCGGCGGCCGATTTGAATGGCGGAATAGGGGGCAATGACCCGCAGGCTGTGCAGGGCGCAAAAACCGAGGGTGATGTCTTCGATCAGCGACGCTGCGATCATCGTCGCTGCGCCATCGGGGGTATCGTTGCCGGGTGGCAGCAAGGCGAGGCGTGGTATGCGTAAGATGGTCCGCGCGGCGGCATCCTGCTCGGATACGGCAGCTGAACGCGCGGGAGCGGCAGGCGTTGGTGATCGCGGCGATGCCGGCAAGATGGCTGCCCATGACGAGACGAGATCCTTGCGCCGCGCGAATATACGCTTGAGCTGCTCAAGACCGCCTTCGACGTCAAACGCTTTCAGCAAGATGCGATGTGTGGCCTCGTCTTGCGGCTCGGCTTCGAAAAGAAGGAGGGCTGCCTCCTTGATGAGAGCGACATCGCCGGTCGTCGCAGGAAGCTTCACCATTGCCTCAAGCGTTTCCTTCAGCATGACGAGATGCCGTTTTCTTTCGCTGTCTCGCCAATCGACGAAGGCCTTGGTTTGACAGCTCGCCCTTTCCAGAAATCTCGATCGCAGGCCTTCCGTCAGAAGAGCGAGATTCTTCGCCTGGTTCTTGGGCATGTGCGCGCGTGTCGGGATGACATCGCTCGCGAACGGGCCACTCGCGAGATGGATGTCTGTATCGTCAAAGGTCAGAAGTTCAGCGTTCAATTCCGATTGGCGGCTTTTGATCCGCGAAACGAGCTTGCGAAGGTTTGTCAGCGAATTTGCCAAGTCGCCTTCGCCCCATAGAAATCTCGCCATGCTTGTCCTGCTGACGGATTTGCTATCGCTTGCAAGCAGATAGGCAATAATCAGGAGAGCCTTCTTCGGGAATGCTATCTGGCGTTCCTCGCTATCCAGAAGAGCGATTTCACCAAAAGTTCTGAGCAAAAATTTCATCGCGCCTTCAGATATATAACGGCCGTCGTCTTTCGGCGTTTCGGTGCTTCCGCCTAGATAAACGCCAAAATGATAGTGGAATCGGTTATATATTTTTGATGCAAGGCATGAATATTTGCAACTAAACTATTTTCTTGCGTCTATTTTGAAAGTTATTGTTGCGCAAAAGCTTAGTTTTTCGGCTGCATTTCCGCCGCGGATGGACGATGCGGTGTGACGTATGGGTTCATCACGGAGACGCTTCGGCCGGGTGAAATGTTATCTTTCCCGATACAATTTTGCTGATTGGTGAACTGCTTGCTACCGGTGGCCCGATCATGCGAATGCGCCACGAGCAGCGCCCGGATGGTAGCGGCTAACTAACAGTAAACGCTGGGCTTTTACTGTCCGCCACCCGGTCGCCAGACAGGGGGAGTGCGCGGCCTATACTTTGGTATAATGGCAATGCACCATCGCTTGATTGACCGCCCTCGCTGGTTGTGACAATACCGCCCTGTCTTCGCAGCATGATGCGAAGGCTGACGAAACCAATAGATCAAGAATCCAATGGACAGCTACCCTAGTCGCTGTCCGGCTATGGCTTTGTGCCGTATCCGGACGGTCATCACAACAACCTGGACCGCTGCCGGCATTCGCCGGGCGAGCGTCGGTCGGGCCTAGCCTGTCCGGCTTGCCCTTCGGATCTGCCGTCAGGTGGGCCGAGGAGGTGAGCCATGAACAACATCGTTCTTTTCCGCGCACATCGTTTCGCGACAAAAATTTCCACCCCGTACGCTTTCGCCGCTTCGGCCGGAATCCGTCCGGCAGAACGCTCGGCAACATTGCAGCGTCCGCGTCTGATCGCCGTCTGGCACACCAATTCCCATACCGGGAAGCTGGAGTGCTTCTGGACGACCGAAGACGAACCCGTCCTCGACGAGGATGGCAGTCGCCGGGCTGCCTAAGCGCGCCCTTCAAACAAGTGTGCCGGCGGCGTTGCGAATGCAGCGCCGCATGGCCGCGCCAAAGTTGATGGCCTTCTATTTTTTTAAAGGGTTACTAAATGGTTTTCCTAGCTAACGATCGACGCGAGCGTAGTGCCGTTGCCGCGTTGGCCGGCGCACGTATCCTGCCGAATGGCTACGATCTCGCCGCATTTGCATTCATTGCTGCTGTTGCCTATCTCACACTTCACGGCGTTGCAGAGATGCGCTCGCCGCTGGCTGGCCTGTCCACGACACCGCTAGCACTCGACCCGGCCTATCTCCCGGAATATGCGCTGCGGACGACTTTGCGCATGATGGCGGCTATCGTCGCCTCGCTCATTTTCACCTTCGTCGTCGCAACGCTTGCCGCAAAGAGCCGCCGCGCCGAAAAGATCATCATTCCGGCTCTCGACATCTTGCAATCGGTGCCGGTGCTCGGCTTTCTCACGTTCACCGTCACTTTTTTCATGGGGCTTTTCCCCGGAAGCCAGCTTGGTGCCGAATGCGCGTCGATCTTTGCGATCTTCACCAGCCAGGCATGGAACATGGCTTTTTCCTTCTATCAGTCGCTGCGGACGGTGCCGCGCGATCTCGATGAGGTCAGCCGTGGTTTCCGCCTGTCGACCTGGCAGCGCTTCTGGCGGCTGGAGGCTCCCTTTGCCGCGCCCGGCCTTGTCTGGAACACGATGATGTCGATGTCCGGGGGCTGGTTCTTCGTGGTTGCGTCCGAGGCGATCACGGTCGGCAATACCACCGTGCAGCTTCCCGGGCTCGGCTCGTGGCTGGCGGTTGCCATCGACAAACAGGATTTTGCCGCCGTCAGCTGGGCAGTGCTTGCCATGGCGATCGTCATCCTCCTTTACGACCAGTTGCTCTTCCGGCCGATCGTCGCCTGGGCGGACAAGTTTCGATTCGAGCAGACAGCCGGGCAGCAGAAGCCACGTTCCTGGGTCTATTCGCTGATCCGCCGCACGCGCCTCCTGAAATATGTCACCGCGCCGTTCGGCGCCGTGTGGGGTCGCCTGATGCTGGTACGGCTGTTGCCGATGTCGACAAGCGCCGCACCGAAGGGCGGCGGTCAGCGCGCCGTCAGCCGGATGATAGATTTTGCCTGGTATGCCCTGATTGCCGTCGTCGGCGCCTGGAGTGTCTGGGATGCTGTTTCCTATCTCAGCCAAACGCTCTCATGGAGCGATGTCGGCATTGCTTTCGCGGGCGGGTTTGTAACGCTCATTCGCGTCGCCGTTCTCATTGCGGTCGCCAGCGTCATCTGGGTTCCGATCGGCGTGTGGATCGGTCTTCGGCCGGCCGTTGCGGAGCGGGTACAGCCCCTGGCTCAATTCCTGGCAGCCTTTCCGGCAAACGTTCTGTTTCCCGTCGCGGTGGTCGCGATCGTTGCAACAGGCGCCAGCCCGGACATCTGGCTGTCGCCGCTGATGGTACTCGGCACGCAATGGTACATCCTGTTCAACGTGATTGCCGGAGCGAGCGCATTTCCCACCGATCTGCGCGAGGCATCCTCGGTCTACCGGCTGCGCTCGTGGACCTGGTGGCGGCGTGCGATCCTGCCGGGGATATTTCCCTATTACATCACCGGAGCGCTGACGGCGTCCGGCGGCTCCTGGAACGCCAGCATCGTTGCCGAGCTGGCGAGCTGGGGCAACACGAAGCTCGAAGCCTTCGGGCTCGGCTCGTACATCGCGAAGGCCACGGAAGCCGGCGATTTTCCGCGGGTCATCCTCGGTATCGTCGTGATGTCGGTCTTTGTCACTCTCTTCAACAGAACGCTCTGGCGGCCGCTCTACGTCTTCGCTGAACGCCGCATGCGTCTCGACTAATTTCATCAGATCGGAGAACCGAACATGGAAAACGCTGTCATCTCCAAGAAAGCTGAAATCGCAAGGAGCTCGCCCCTGGTTCTCGCCAAGCAGGTGTGCCAGACCTATGACAAAGGGGCCTCTGGCTCGCTGGTCGTGCTTGAGAATGTTGACCTCCAGCTTTATCCCAATGAAATCGTTGGCTTGCTAGGCCGCTCCGGCTCCGGCAAGTCCACGCTGCTGCGCGCGATTGCAGGCCTCATCCGCCCAAGCAAGGGCGACATCACTTTCGAGGGGCGTCCGGTTCTTGGCCCCAATTCCGACGTTGCCGTGGTTTTTCAGAGCTTTGCGCTCTTTCCCTGGCTGACGGTGCTGCAAAACGTCGAGCTTGGTCTCGAGGCTCAGGGCGTCGCTCCGGCCGAGCGGCGCAAGCGGGCGCTCGCAGCCATCGACCTCATCGGTCTCGACGGTTTTGAAAGTGCCTATCCGAAGGAGTTGTCTGGCGGTATGCGCCAGCGCGTTGGCCTTGCCCGCGCGCTCGTCGTCCGGCCGAAAGTTCTGCTGATGGATGAACCCTTTTCGGCGCTCGACGTGCTGACGGCGGAGACGCTGCGTACCGATCTGCTCGATCTGTGGTGCGAAGGCCGGATGCCGATCGAGTCGGTGCTCATGGTGACGCACAACATCGAGGAAGCGGTATTGATGTGCGACCGCATTCTGATCTTCGGATCGAATCCCGGCCGCGTGATTGCCGAGATCCATGTGGATTTGCCGCAGCCGCGCAATCGACTCGATCCGGCATTCCGCATGCTGGTCGAGGACATCTATGCCCGCATGACGGTGAAAACCGGAGCGCCCACGCGCGAGGGGCTGTTCCCCGGCACGGGTATCGCCATGGCGCTGCCGCGCGTGTCGACCAACCTGATGTCGGGTCTCATCGAGACGGTCGCCGCCGAACCCTATCGCGGACAGGCCGATCTCCCGCCGCTCGCCACCCACCTGCATCTCGATATCGACGATCTGTTTCCGGTTGCCGAAACATTGCAACTGTTGCGTTTCGCCGATCTCGAGGGGGGCGACATCAAGCTGACGGCGCCCGGCCTTCGTTTTTCCGACAGCGATGTCGACGAGCGGAAGAGGCTCTTCGAGCAGCATCTGGCGATTTACGTGCCGCTGGCGGCGCATATCCGGCGCGTCCTTGACGAACGGCCGACCCATCGCGCGCCCGCGCGGCGCTTCCGCGATGAGCTGGAGGACTACATGTCGGAGGACAATGCCGACATCACGCTCAAGGCCGTTACGAACTGGGCCCGCTATGCGGAATACTTCGCCTATGACGAAAATGCCGATCTGTTCACGCTGGAGAACCCGAGTTGAAGCCAAGGGGTGAAACGGACGTGAAATGGTTGCCGCCGACGGAGGCGGCGACCGGCCCTATTGCATCGCTGAATTTGATAGGCCGCCAAGGCAGGACTTAGCGCATGAGATCCGGCAGATCGTAATTTTGGCGGTCTGGGCTCGCGCGGCCTGTCTGGCTGCGGGACGGATGGATATGCCTAGAGACAACGAAGAGCTCGGTCGCTTCCTGGAAGTTCTTAATAGGAACAAGCTGGGCGGGCCACGCAAGAGAAAGCACCGCCAATCCCCGCCTCAAGGAAGCTTCGCTGCGCGCATGGCGAGGCTGAGGGATTTTATCAGCCTGATGCATATGCTTGTGCTTCTCTGGTGCGCACATTGGCTGATGAGATTGGCTACGGGTCTGTTCTTCAACGGATTTCTGTCCCCGAACCGGACGCGGGCGTTGCTTCGCTGGGCAGCTGGCCTCAACAAAGCGAGCCTTGCCGTTCTCCGACGTCGTCAGCGCCGTCGCCTTTTCAGTCGCTATGCCGGAAATGACAACAATGACCATCGCGTTTGATCGGGCCGCTTTCGATACGAGCGCTGCACGGTTGTCCGGCGCCACTTGCCATTGCCAGGCACGCACATGTCCAAGCTCTCATCATGCAAGGGGAATGCTGTATGAAAGCCATGTGGAAGGGCGCGGCAGTTGTCTTGACGCTTCGGGTCAGGCAGTTTGCAGCTCCTGCTCGCAATGTGGCGGGAACACTGACGCTGGGATGCAAGGGATGAGGCGCGAATTTCTGAAATACCTTTTTGAAATGCCCTTACTTTGGCTTGGCATCGCGGTTTTGGCCGGGCTCATTTTCATTGGCGACACGATCACGGAACTGGAGATTGCCTTTGCCGTTCTCTACGTCGCGGTGATCCTGCTGGCGGTGTATTCTGGTAGAACCGGGGCGATCGCGATGGTTGGGATTGCCTGTGCCGCCCTGACGGTCATCAGCTATTTCCTGACGCGCTATGGCGCTTCACAGGCGGGCTTGATCAACAGTATCCTTAGCCTGGTGGCGATCGGTGCGACCACTTATCTCGCAATTAGGATCGAAATGCTTGATGCCAAGGCGCGACAGGCGCAATCGGAGCTCGCACGCATGTCTCGTCTCATGATCGTTGGCGAGTTAGGTACGTCCATAGCGCATGAGGTCAGCCAACCGATCACCGCTATTGCCGCCAATGGCAATGCCGCGCTGCGATGGCTGTCTGCAACGCCGGCCGACAATGACGAAGCGCGTCGTGCTATCGAGAGAATCGTCGCAGATGCCGGGCGGGCAGGCGACATCATCGGCCGTGTCCGAGGTCTCGTCGCGCGCTCCTCGCCGTCTCGCGATACGATCGATCTGGTCGAAGCGATCAATGACGTGCTGGAACTCATCCGCGGCGAGATTCGCAGAAATCAAATACTCTTCCGCGCGGAATTGGCGAGTGACCTGCCATTGGTGGCCGGCGATCGCGTTCAGCTTCAGCAGGTGATCCTCAATCTCGTCATGAATGCGATCGAAGCCCTTGTTGATGTCGATGCGGACGCCCGCGAACTGCTCGTCAGCGCTGCGGCGGACGAACGGAAAGTGACCGTCAGTGTGCGCGATACCGGTAGCGGTATGCCGGCCGAGATGCGCGACAGGATATTCGAAGCCTTCTATACCACCAAGCCGAAAGGCATGGGCATGGGACTCGCCATCACTCGATCCATCATCGAAGCGCATGGCGGGACCGTTTATGCGGCGCCGAATTTTCCTCACGGGGCAGTCTTCGGTTTCACCTTGCCGCTTGGCGGAAAGGCAAAGGGGTAGGATATGCAGGGGCAGCACTTGACCGTTTATGTCATTGACGACGACCCATCCGTGCGCGACGGACTGGACAGCCTCCTGCGGTCCGTTGGCTACGAAACGCGCGGCTTTGCATCCCCGCGGGATTTTCTCACCTATCCGCGATCGGAAGGGCCGGCCTGCATCGTGCTCGACGTCAGAATGCCGGATGCGAGCGGTCTTGATTTTCAGGATGAGCTTGCGCGGATGGGGTATGCGATCCCGATCATTTTTCTCACCGGGCACGGTGACGTGCCGATGTCAGTCAGGGCAATGAAAGCCGGGGCAGTGGAGTTTCTTCTAAAGCCGTTCCGGGAACAGGACTTGCTCGACGCTATCAGGCAGGCTCTCGAAATCGATCGCGCCCGGCTGCGCAAGCAGGCCGCCGAAGTTGATCTCCATGAACGGTTCTCCACGCTTACGCCTCGCGAACGCGAGGTGATGGCGCTCGTCGCGCGAGGCCTTTTGAACAAGCAGATTGCCGGCGAGATCGGCCTCAGCGAAATTACCGTCAAGGTTCATCGGGGGCAGGCGATGCGCAAGATGCGGGCTGACTCCGTCGCCGATCTTATCCGGATGGCGGATAGTTTGGGATTGACCGACGGCAAGGCCAATGATGCGGTGTTGGGGCCGCGCTAATCTTTGCGTTGTCTGTCCGATCCAATAGATCTCGCAACTGCGCCGCCACGGTGCAACCCTTCAGGTCTTAGCCTTGAGGAGCGGTGAGCGTTCCCTGATGAAAGATCATCTGCCATCGCCCGTCGATCCGCTGCCAGATCGAGCTCCGCAGAGTGTGTCGCTCTGGGCCGTTTTCTCCGGCCTGCCGAGTGCTTCGGTAGGTCAAGAGGACGGCGTCCGCAGAAATCGGCCGAAAGGCATAGTCGCGCGAAATGACCGGAGAGGGGGCTTTCTCTGTCTTTTCCGCGGCCAGACGGGCGATCAGGTCGTCTCTGTCGTCATAGACGGTTCCGGAGCTGCCGAACTCGACGAAGTCTTGCGCCAGCAGTTCCGCCACGATCGCCGGCGACTGCCTGAATTCAGGGAGATGCAGCTTCTGCTCCAGTCGGCGGATCTCTTCAAGCTCGTGGTGAGGAATCTCCATAATTTCGGTGACCTCCTTTCGTTGGTAATGTTCGTGCGTCGCGGACCTCAATGTGCAGCGAGCATCTCCAGGTTTCTTTCCTGCGCGGTCTTGCGGTTTTGATCGTAGTCGGTCTCTCGGGATTGTTCCAATTCAATAGCGAAAAGTTCGGCGGCGTGACGACCCGCCTGCGTCCCATCGTCTTCGATGACGGCGGCTATTCGCCGAAACAGCTCCGACTCGAAGCCGCCTGAATTATTCAAGGCGTTCGGCCGCGCTAGCCGAGCCCCCCCATCCAATCTGATTGCGGATACGTAGAACTCGTCTTCGTAGTCGGCTCCAGCTGATGTCAACTCGGCGCGTCCGTATAATAGCAAGCCAGTTTCCCAACGATCGCACAGGCGGATACTGAGTTCGTCGAACGAATATTCGCAGGAGAATTTCGAGGTATGCATCGTCATTTCCTCATGCCGGTGATCAGCGATAGCCGGGTAGGGCCTGCTTTCTTCGGGATATCTGTCAGCGTGCTCATGAACACTTTCGATTTCTCCGGCATGAACGACACTCTCCCTTCAATGACCTTGCAATCTTCCATTCGATATGCCCGGCCTGTCTGGTTTCGCTGACTTCGGACAGGATCTGAATATCTGTCCGGGCTCATTCCATTCAGGGCCAACGGCTCTCATTGGTGAGATTGTCATCCAACATAATATATGTCAACATAATTTATGTTTATGCGCGCTCTCAGAACATCAAAGGTGTTTTGAGGCCTGCATGGCTCTTTATTTGCGGGCAATGTGGCCGCAGATTCGGCCGATAATGGTCAATCGATCCAATTCGACGGTAAAGGTTTCCAGTGCCGGATTGTCGGAGATGATCTTGACTTGGCCCGGTTGTGTAAAGGGAACCCGCTGTAGGCGTTTGATCTGCGGCTCCGTATAGCCGTCGCTGATGGCGTAGACGGTATCGGTGGTCATCTGATTCTGGGAGAGGTCAACGATGACGCGATCGCCCGGCATATAGGTCGGCTGCATGGAATCGCCGACCACTTCCATGATGATCGTGTGGTTCGGCGATGCCTTTGCCTCGTTTCGAAGGTAGCCGGTGGGAATCAGCCATTCCGCGACGATCTTATGCCCGGCGACATTGCCGGAGCCGACAGGAAGATTGATGACTTCGCCAACGATGCCGCTGCCGGCGCCGAGTTTGACGTCCACCTCCGGCGTTGCGCCTTCAATCTGCGGTTTCCAGTGCTCGCGGCTGTAGCTGAGTTCGTCGCCACTCTCGGCAAATCCGTCCTGGTCTTGCTCGTCGGGGTCGAATGACATGACGATGTTCGGGGTCGGGCGGGGTGTTTTGCGCAGGCCCTCACCTGTCAGCAGATAGGCCGCCGTCGTGCCGAATTTCTTGGCATAGCGATTGGCGACATCGGCGCTGAATTCGTTCTGACCGTTTTCGTGCGCGCGATAGGTGGACAAGCTCACCCCCAGCGCTTCGGCCGCCTTTGTGGCTGATGGATAATTTGCGGCTTCGCGTGCCGCTCTCAGTCGTTCGCCCATGGATTTCTGCATCTCTCGACCCTTGCAAAATTTCCGACATAAATCATGTTGACATAATCATTATTATCAACATAATTCATGTCTATCAAGATGCCGGTGGCGCGATCCGTAATTTGATGGATGGGCAGGCTATCGCTGCACACGACGGGTAATGTTTTTAGGGGTGAAGATATGATCACAAGCAGCAGAAGCAGGAGGGCAGCTTTTCAGGCTGGGTATTTCGATCGCTTCTGGGGATGTCCCGGTTGTTTTCGAACCTTATCGATCGCCGAAATTATCGAGCTGCATTGTGAGGATTGTGATGCAGCCATCGAGCCGATGGAGATGGTTGAAGGGAAATGCGCCATGCAGGAGATGCTGCCATGAGCGAGATGTTTCAGGGCTTTTTCGCTTGCATCGGTGCAGCGTTATTTTTCGGTACCGTCGTGACCGCATTAAAAGCGGTCGTTTGGAGATCACCATGGCCATCTCACGAGGATGACGATTCCGGTGCTCCCGAGGGAGATCAACTTCACTTCCGCATTGTCGACGATCCGCGCTCGAGCCGAGAGACGCCGGCCCGGCCAAGGATTCCTCGCAGACTATAGCGAACGCTGAAACGCTAAAGAGCCAACAAACAGAAACCCTACAGATAGACCTGGCCCAGGCCGGCCGGGGGAGGTTGTCATGAACGAATTTCAAATCGGAACAGAAGCTGTTGCCGGCGGCCATCTCGGCTGGATTCGCAAGGTTCACCGGGCGACAAACGAGATCCTTCGGGATAATCGGGGCGAGCCGATTGTCTTTGCAACGCAGGATGCGGCAAAGGCTGCAGCCGGCGAGGCGATGGTTGCCTATCTCAATACGCCGATGCTGCGCGATGGGGCGCGGGTGGAAGCAATTTCCAAGGCGGAAGCCTTCTTCAAGCTCAAATCAGCCAATGCTGCTGGTGCCGCCGTGTGATCCGTCTGTCAGATGGAGAGGACATCAAACTCTCCGAAGAAAGGAGTTGAACCGCCATGAGCAAGGGCAGGCTAGACCTTCTTCTTGATGGGCTCGGGATCAAACTGGTTCCGGTCCATCGCCGCCGTGCGCCCGCTGAGAGCCATGCGCGCGGCACCATGCAGGAAATCCGAGGTCGCTACGGCGATGGCCATCTCGTCTTCGTTCTGCGTTGCATCCGGCAGACTGGGAGTAATCGCGATGAGCTTTGGTCTGACACGATCGGCGCGGTGTCCGATGTTCTGGCACAGCGCCAGGATTGGGCGCTGCAGCGCCCAGGCGACCTGCTGAGTGCCTTCGACGAGATCGTGCTCGCCACATTGCGCACGGATGCCGTGGCGCGACGGCCTTGGCCCGTTCGGGCGACATTGCGAACGTTAATCTATCGCGAATTGGAGAAACGACTTGATGCACCCGTCAGCCTTGCAGTTTGACGAACTGTCCCGTCGTGCGGCCGAAATCGCCGATTTGAGCCTGATCATTCGTGCCCGCTTCGTTGAGGCTGCGGACACCATGGTTCATCTCGATGTACGCGGCGTGCGTCCCGACAGGATGAGGACGCTATGGCCCGAGGTTCTGCCAGAGCCGACGGATCACGCCGATATCCGCATTCGATATCGCCCAAGTGCTGCGGCAATTAGCCGGGCAGAGGAAGTCCTGCAGGAATGGCTGCGTGTTCGTGTCCAGGATGAGGAGCGGCGCATTCTGCTTTCACGCTGGTCCCTTTGTCTTGCGGCGCCCTATATCGCCGGCTCTTTCCGAGATTTCTGCGCCCAAACGGCGCGCGTACGGCGCACAGCGGAACGACGCATTCAGAGCGAGTTCCAGAATCTTGCCAGGGCGCTTTTCGCCGTTTCGCCGATGCTGCAGGAGCCGGATTGGTCGCGCATATCGCCGATGATGCCGAATGCGCCCGGCGGCTTCGATCGGACAAAATCCCCGGCGCCCAAGCATGAAACACATTGGCTGCCGGATGACGCACGGCCCGTTTTCGATGCGGCAAGCCCCGAACTTGCCGAACTGGCCAAACAGCTGGAGCGCGGGAACCGCAGACGTGCCAAGATGAGAGCCTAGAGCATTTCCGTTCTAAGCGGAGTCATGGAAATGCTCTATCTCTTTGTTGTCTAGCAATTCCGGACGCAAAACCGCTTCGCACTTTTGCTGGAATTGCTCTCGCCTCAGCGACAATTGCGGTCCGAACCCGCATTGCCGATAAAGGTCATTGATATCTCCAGTCGGTGACTTTCTTTATTCGAATGCAAAGACGCCAGCGGACTGGGTCCTGGCGGCATCCTCGCCGAAGTCCGAGACCGCGTATTCTGCGAGAAGCCGAAGCCGCGATTTCGGCAAATAGGTCCGCCAAGGATCGCCGATCAAAATCGCAACTCCGTGCGCCAGGCAACGATCCAGGAATGCTATCACGCTTTCCGCAAGTGCCGCTTCATAGAACAGATCCCCTACACATATAAGGTCAACGTCCGGCGGCTCGCCCTTCGTCAAATCGGCGGGCATCGCCTCGATCATGACATTATTGAGCCTCGCGTTGAGCTCGGTGGCTAAGATTGCATAGGGATCGATGTCGGTGGCACAGACCTTTGTCGCGCCTGCCTTTGCGGCTGCAATCCCCACAATTCCCGAGCCGGCGCCGAGATCAAGCACTTGACGGCCGGCCACGCTTTCCGGCCTGTCGAGAAGATAACGGGCCAGCACCAATCCCCCGCTCCAATAATGTGCCCAGTAGGGCGAGCCGAATTCCGGATCTCGTTGGGCGAGGCGCCGCAACCCACTCTGCGGGCCTGCCCTATGCAGGTAAATGTCAGGAATGCCGGGAACGGGCAGGGCCGGGAGATTCCCGGCGATAAACCGCTGAACCCAATCTCGGTCTGCGGGATCATCTGAACCACGATGCTGTCGTGCCGGGATTCTCATCAGGCGGTCCTTGCGCATTTTGAGTATTGTCGTGAATTGACGCGTATGTCGCTTAAGTCGTCGGACTGAAGAGTGCGACATTTATCTTTGATTTCAAGCTGTTATTTGTAATGTTCGCCACAGTGTTCGTTCCTTGCTCGGTGCGTGCCCTTCAAGGGTGTCGCCAAGTGCGCCGAAATGAGGTATCTATTTTGGCATGATGAGAACAGTCGCAACGACGCGCTGTCGACCACAAGCATTGTTTTGAACCGCTTGTTTCCTTTCAAAATTCCATCGGAAATCTGAAGCATGACCAATGCCGATAAGCCGGTTGCGCCGCGCAAAACGCGTGCGCGCCGTCGCAAGGCCGTTTCCGCCGACGACACGCCGCTTGATTACATGTTGAAAGTGATGCGTGACGACGAAGCGGATCAGAAACGGCGCGATGAAATGGCGAAAATCGCGGCCTCCTATGTTCATCAAAAGCCAAGCGAACGCTCCGGCGCCGGGGCCAAGGGAGGTCGCGGCGTCACTATAGACCTGACCAACGCTACGGACGAGCAGCTTGCGATATTGGAATCTCTCTTCGGGCCGCTTGTCGGATCTGGTGACGATGATGGTGGTGATCCAGGAGGAGCAGGCGAGGCGGAGAACTGAGCACGAGCCAGTTTTCAGGTAAATCGCAAACTAGCTTATCAAAACAGTCTGATCAGACTCTGCGAACCGATTGCTATGCATTTGGTTTTCTCAACAGCTTTGGAGGAAGATAATGACAACCTTATCCAATCAAGCATTTGATCTCAGCGCGGCGGCCACTGCGCAAAATATCGCCGCTCAGACGGCCATAAATGTACGCGACTACGGCGCAACGGGCGATGGAATTACTGATGATACTGCGGCCTTGAATACCGCTCTAGAAGCAGCATTCCAGCTTGGCAAAACGCTTTACGTGCCTAAGGGTGTCTATCGATTGTCGGAGGTTCCGAATACCGGTCGATGCTTGCTCAACAAAGGCGTCTCCATGTTTGGGGATGCGGCTCTTGAAAGTATTTTTGCGCCCGTAGCCGCTATGACCAGTAGCGTTGACATGATGCATTTCTATCCTGTCGCGGGCGTAGATTTCTGCTTCATTGAACGGACCGCTTGGTGGCCGGGATATCCGAATTTCGACACGAATGTTCGCGGGAGGAGGCCGATTCACTTTGTCTGGGATGGATCTCCAGCGGTCAGCTCTTCCAAACTGATATTGCAGCAGAACTATTTCATGCCCTCGAATGATTTGTCTTTCGAGATGGAGTGCAATCCTACGATCATCGTCCAGGGTAGCCCATCAAACAGCTTGATCTGCGACAATCATTTTTGGGGCGGGATCAAGCTTTCGAATTGCGGCGACAGCAACGTCATTACACGCAATGTCATTCGAGCGCCCATTTCCCAGAAAGCTGGTATCGCCATCTTCACGATCGCGGCAAGCGATGGTGTCGCCGGCCATAACGTTATCCGCGACAACAACATTGATTCAACTTACGGGCCAGCGATTTATCTCTTCAACGGGCGAGAGTACATTATCGACGGAAATAATATAGAACATCGTATGGGAGGCGGGTCCGCGTCTTCTGCAGTAGTTGATGTCGACGGGACTTCAGGCACCGTTCTTGGTTGTCGAATTACCAATAATAGAGTTGCCATCTTCGGAGCGTCGACAGCTCAGACGGCAATTCGCCTCAACGCTTGCGCTTACAATTACGTCGCCGAGAATACGCTGGACACGAATGTCGCCCGAGCGCAGGCGCTTTTGCTAACATCGAATGCGTCGCACGCTCGCTTGGGAAGAATGGTATTTAACGGCCCGTGGTCTCAGCAGATTAACAATGCTGGTATCGATAGTCTGAAGATCAACTATGTGAACCTTTAACTCGTGGCGGTCGAGCGTCGGTTATCGTTAAGGTGACCGGCATGATCGCGTTCTCAGCTAGTTGACCAAACTCAAGCAAGGCTGATGCAATCAAATCTCCTTCATGTTCGCTTGCCAGGCGCGGCGGCGATGATGGCGGCGATCCAGGAGGAGAAGGCGAAGCGGAGAGCTGAGCGCGAATGGGTCGATGTTGCCGCCCGGATTGCCTTGGATGCGGAGCGACTTCGAGCCAATTGCCGATCGCTGACCGGCTTCGTCCGTGAAGCCTGGCATGTCGTCGAGCCCTCCGCCGACTATGTGCATGGTTGGCATATCGATGCCATCTGCCAGCATCTTGAAGCGGTGACTGCGGGTGAGATTACCCGGCTGCTGATCAATGTGCCGCCGGGTACGATGAAATCCCTGCTTTGCGGCGTCTTCTGGCCGGCATGGGAATGGGGGCCGATGGGCAGGCCGCAGATGCGCTATCTCGGTGCTTCCTATTCGGAACACTACGCCAAGCGCGACAACAGGCGCATGCGCGACCTTGTTGCCTCCGAATGGTATCAGGCGCTTTGGGGCGATCAGGTCAAGCTGACAAGGACCGGCGAGATGGCGTTCGCCAATACCCGCACGGGCTCGCGCCAGGGCGTGCCGTTCTCTAGGTTGACCGGCGGTCGCGGCGATCGTGTCATCATCGACGATCCGCATTCGGTCGATGGGGCGGAATCAGAAGCCGAGCGGCTGTCGACGGTTCGCACCTTTCGTGAATCCGTTCCGACACGGCTTAACGATCCCCAGCGCTCCGCGATCGTCGTCGTGATGCAGCGGCTGCACGAGGCGGATGTCTCCGGCATCATCCTGGCGCTCGGGCTCGGCTATGAGCACTTGATGCTGCCGATGGAATTCGAGCCGGAACGCCGTTGTCGGACTTCGATCGGATTTATCGATCCGAGGATGGAGGATGGCGAATTGCTCTTCCCTGAACGTTTCCCTCGCGCGGTCGTCGAGCGAGACAAGATCCCGCTTGGCTCCTACGCTGTAGCCGGTCAGTTCCAGCAGCGGCCGGCTCCGCGTTCCGGCGGCCTGTTTCAGCGCGGAGATTTCGAAATCGTCGAGGCAATGCCCTCAGGCGCAAAGCGCTGCCGCGCCTGGGATTTCGCCGCTTCGAAAGCACGTCCCGGTCGCAAGCCGGATTGGACGGTGGGTCTGCGCATGGCTTTGGTCGGTGGTGTCTTCTATGTCGAAGCCATCGCGCGGGGTCGCTGGTCGCCCGCCGAGGTGGAGCGCAATCTTAAGAACGCCGCATCTCAGGACGGCCCGACGGTGACGATTCGGATGCCGCAGGACCCGGGGGCGGCCGGCAAGGCCGATGCCGAGACCAAGATCAAACTGCTTGCGGGCTTTCCGGTGAAAGCCATATCTCCGACCGGTGATAAGGCGACCCGCGCCAAGCCGGCATCAGCACAGGCGGAGGCTGGGAACGTCAAGCTTTTGCGTGGTGACTGGAACGAGGCATTTCTCGACGAGATCTGCGCCTTTCCGAATGGGCAGTTCGACGATCAGGTCGATGCCTTCGCCGATGCGCTGAACGAGCTCGCATTGAGCTCTTCCTTCAGCTTCAGCAATTTCTAGGGCCGCTGACGCGAGCCTCTTCATCATATGACATCAAAGGATAATCCATGGGGCAGGTATTCTCGATGGTTCGCGACGGATTGGTGAGCCTTGCATCCCGCATGGGCACCGACCGCGACAAGGCGGCCTCTGTTTTCTATACCCAGCCGATCCTGACGGACGAGCAGATCATCGCCGCCTATCGCGGCTCCTGGCTGCCGCGCAAGATCGTCGATATTCCGGCGCTGGATAGCTGCCGGAAATGGCGAAACTGGCAGGCTGCGAGCGATCAGATCGGCTTGATCGACGCCGAAGAGCGCCGGCTCAATCTGCGCGGCAAGGTTCTCGAAGCATCGACCAAGGCACGCCTCTTCGGTGGCGCGGCCTTGTTCATCGGCGCCGAAGATACCGATCCGGCGTCGCCGCTCGAGGCGGATCGGATCGGGAAGGGTGGTATCAAGCACCTGACCGTGCTGACACGCCGTCAATTGGTTGCCGGCGACGTCGACAGCGATCCGACCTCGGAATGGTACGGCAAGCCGAAATTCTACACGCTGACCGGCGCCAATGGCATGCAGGTGACTATTCATCCATCTCAGCTTGTCATCTTCAAGGGCGCCATGACGCCGAATGAAGAGTTCGGCGGGCCGGGCAATCATGCATGGGGCGAAAGCGTGCTGGCCGCGACCTTCGATGCGATCAAGAACGCCGACAGCACGGCGGCTAATATCGCCAGCCTCGTTTTCGAGGCCAAGATCGACATCATCAAGGTCCCGCAATTCTCCGCCAATATCGGCAATCAGGCCTATGAAGATGCCGTGCTGCGTCGCTATGCGCTCGCCAATACAATCAAGGGGGTCAACGGCACGCTGATCCTCGATGCCGAGGAGGAGTACGACAGCAAGAGCGCACCGCTCTCCGGCCTCACGGATATTCTGATGGCCTTTCTGCAGATCGTCGCCGGCGCGGCCGACATTCCGGTCACCCGGTTGCTCGGTCAATCGCCAGCCGGAATGAACGCGACGGGTACGGCCGATATGAAGAACTATCACGACCGTATCCAGGCCATCCAGGAACTCGACTATACGCCGGCAATGTCCAGGCTTGACGAATGCCTCATCCGCTCCGCCACAGGCGCTCGCGACCCCGCAATATACGCGACCTGGGCGCCGCTGGAGCAGATGAGCGAAGCGGAACGGGCCGATATCTTCAAGACGAAGGCGGAAGCGGCGCGAGCCCTGTTCGGCTCCGCTTCGGGAGAGGAGATCATTCCGCGTCAAGCGCTCTCCGAGGCTCTGCTGAATGCTTTTGTCGAGGATGGATCGCTGCCGGGATTGGAGGCGGCTGTAAAGACATCCGGCCGACCGGATGAGGTCGAGCAATCCGAAACAGGCACCGACGCGGCTTAACGATCCGTCGCCGACCGATACGCTTCGTTACGGCGAACGGCTTTCATCCGAACCAGATTGGCTTCGGCCAGGAGAAATTCCAACATGAACTTCACAGACACTGTCACCGTCGCGGGAACGCGGCGGACGGGAGACGGCTATCTCGTGGCCGATGCCCGCATCGCCCGCACAGGCATTCAAAATTATGCCGGTGCCGAGATCGGCCGGCCAGAAATGCCGACCGTGCGGATCTATCGGCCCGGCGGCGAGGTCTTTTCCGAGGACACGCTGAAGAGTGCCGCGCACCGTCCGGTGACAAATGAACACCCACCCGAAATGGTCACCTCGGAAAACTGGAAGAAATACGCCGTCGGTCAGACCGGTGACGAGATCGCCGGTGAAGGCATATTTCTCCGTGTACCGCTGATGGTCAGTGACGAAGACGCCATTCAGGACATCGAAAGCGGCAAGCAGGAACTGTCAGCCGGCTATGTCTGCGATGTCGATTTCACGGCAGGCGTTACGCCATCAGGCGAAGCCTACGACGCTATCCAGCGAAACATTCGCATCAACCATATTGCCATTGTGCGCCGTGGCCGGGCGGGCTCGAAAGTCCGCATCGGCGATGCAGCCGCACCGTGGGGCTGCTCTCCTCTCGCAGCCCCACGCCCCTTTTCCGATGACAAGCAAAACAAGGAAGGAATGATGCCCACGAAGACGATCATGATCGACGGCATCGAGATCGAAGTCTCCGATCAGGCCGCAGAAATCATCACGACATTGCGGCAGCGCCTTGTCGACGCAGAGGCCGGCCATCAGAAGGCTATCGCGATCCGGGATGCGGAACTCGATACGCTGAAATCAGCTCTTCTCGACGAGGCGGAAATCGAACGTCGAGCCCAGGCGCGCGCCGATCTGATCGGTCTTGCCAAGGCAATTGCCGATAACGTCCAGACATCCGGTCTTTCGGACGCTGCGATCCGCAAGGCTGTCGTGATCGCCAAGGCGGGCGAGGGCGCAGTCGAGGGCCGAGCGGACGCCTATATCGACGCTCGCTTCGACATGCTGGCCGAAGGGCTGCGCAGGAAGCCGGATCTGTTTGCTGAAGCCATCAAGGACGGCATCAACCCGACGCAGTCGTCCGGATCCCCAGCCTTTGCCGCTTACGCCGCCATGGTGCGCGATCTCGAGAGCGCGCATCTGGCTGCCAATCCCTCTTAAC
>Ga0097683_1002087_pt1 | contig 20021 bp, 17 predicted proteins | sample ThiBio_1000_plan_2_FD_72846 | JGI IMG/M metagenome (GOLD analysis project Ga0097683, IMG submission 72846) | Wastewater bioreactor microbial communities from Cape Town, South Africa - Thiocy_cont_1000_plan - 1398105538256 (version 2) (version 2) ...
TTTATGGTAAAATATTCTTTTCTTTTACGAAGAATATATTTGAAAATTTAGGCCACCCGCATTGCAAAATCATTTTAATTTAACAACATATTTTCTTGCATGGGGTGGTCCATGGGCACCTGATCAAAATAAGAATGCTTCCGTACTCTATAATAATCCACATATTATCAATAGAGGCCAATTATAAGTTAATACGAATAAATTATTGATTTGAAACATGATGAAAGAAAATCATTTCTAAGAGCTTGAATCATCTAGTTGAAAATGTTTAACAACGATAAAAATCGATCATAAAAGTATCATAACAGAAAGAAATAGAGAATTCACGCTGAATTCATTTATATTTTTATGATGTCAAAAAACTATATATCTTTCTACTTGCATAACAATTCAATTTAATATTCTGACAAAACAAAATTAGAAAACACGCTTAATATGCGAAAAAGATAATATTAAAAAAGAAATAAGATTGAACAATCAACTAAATTTATATTAACCCTAATTGACCTTTTCTACCAATCTACGGCCAACTATTTCTGCTGGAGGTTATTGTCGACGACTAGTTCACGATTGAGCATATATGAGAGAACACCATCAAAAACTTTAATACAAAGAAGAATTCTCAAAAGATGGGCTACATGCACTTTCCGATCGTAATTTTCTTTTTTTCTTGTTCTCAGTGGCAACTAGAATACAGGTAAATTTGAACCATCTGTTAGACCATAAAACTGTCAAACATAATACGCAAACAGAAAATATGCATATACGGCGTAAAATTTTTCTCATTTATCTTCAAAACTCTTGTTATCCCGAAAACTAAAAAATACCAACATTCTGAAATTTTTTAAGGAAATTGAGAACTTCAATAAAAACTCCAGAACTTTAGAATAAAATTATTGGTGTTTTTTGTGACAGTAGCTTTCAATTATTTCTTCAAGATAAATCAATGTCATACATATTTTGTTTCTGAATTTTTCATTTAATTTTGTACAACAAAACAATAAATAGATTATTCTAGACTGAAATCGCTCCGCCGCCTATGATAGGATTCACGAATATATGCGAACAGTTACTACTTTTAACAAGTATTTACTTGTTTTAAACTTAGAGCGCAACATTGTCGACAGTGCACTCTCATTTATTTTATTTAAAACAATTACTTAAATGAAAAAAAACCCTTTTTCTTTTCCTCAACAAATGTCATTGATTTTAATTCGAGTTAAAAAAAGTATTTCTACTGAAACGGTTACGCTCAACGAGTGTTTCGACGATTTTCAACATACTTTTTTTGTTGTTGCTCTTAAAAGTAAAAGAAAACTATTTCACTCTATTCTATAATATTGTGTCCTATATCCTAGAGAAAATTTCTACTTTCATCAAAACACAACTGCCTGTTCATATTTTTATTTTTCTCCAAGAACTTAAAAAGAAAAAATGCTTGATTTCCGCAAGATTATTACATACCTGAGCAAACTCAATGTCTATGTAGAGACAAATGATGATACACCCGACGTGCGTGAAAGTCGAATTCGATCTACGCGACTTTACTTTCTATTATTAATACTCTCAATATGTATAATCACTTTCTATACAGCATTGAGTCAACAAACGGTTACTGTTGTCATCGACAATCCGTTAGAAAATGACTACGAATATTTGGAAGATATATATCCAAATACAATCTCATGTGCATGTTCGCGTACTATTATCTCATATGATACTTTTGTTACTATCAAAGCTACATTTCATCAAATATGTTCAAGTTATTTTATAAGAAGTACATGGTTGGATTATGTTACTACTGCTAATTCTTCTATGAAGCTATATCCACTTGATATACGTAGTTCGATCTCATCTCAATTTCAATTACTTCAAAGTTTTTGTCAACATGCACAAGAGGTTGTTTCTAATGGTCTTATGTTATTTATGGGAAGTAAATTCATAACTCCAACTCTACTTTCTCGTTCAACATTTGATGCTCAAGTTGATCTTCTCGTTACAAATTCATTGATGAATTTACTTGCTGAACAACAACGTACGATCGCTCTTATCAGTGCCATCAATGAACAGAATCAGTTACCCAGTGCACTTGAAACTAATTTTATTTATCTTGCTTCTGAATATAATCACAATGGTCTCTATTTCGTACAGTAAATAACTCGAGCTATTTCATGTTTAAGAAAAAGGAAATGTTTTGTCAAATAATTGTAGATATCCATCAATGACCAATACAAGTTCGTATTGTTCGTGTCAATCATCATTTGATTGTGTGTATACAGCTGGTATCTATTATAATCTGACTAGTATGGATGCATTGAACGAAACCGGATATCTTCAAGCAAAACACACACCTGATTACACAATTCCAGGCATGTTAGTTGGTTGTTTTCCATCAAATGTTTTATTGAAATCAACACTTGAATGTTTGTTTAATTCAACATGTTTATCCATACTACAATCGAAATTATTTCATGATTCATCATTCACAGGACCAACATTGAATATCACTAGTCAAACTCGATTTTCATTGAATGCAACAATTCAAATGTTATCAGACGAAATGTTCATCGAACAATGGATAAGTACGAAAAATTATTCAGCGTTCTATGAGCAATGTCATCCTAGTCAATGTGTATATTCATATGTACCGAAAATTAATACAGCTTTTGTTATATCTACAATTCTTTCTCTATTCGGTGGCCTTTCTATCGCAATCAAACTAATTTCACCATTGATCATTGATATTTATCAAAAAATACTTATTAAAATCAAACGAAATGATGATAATAGCAATGAAAACACTGTTATTACAAGTCTCTCGATTCGTCAATATATTCTTTCACTTGTAAAGACTACTCAAGTCAAGTTTATCCAGTTAAATCTGTTCAAAAAGCCAGTAAATAATACTTACGGTCGTCGTACTGAAATACTCAGTACACGTGTTTACATTATGTTAATGTTTACTGGAGTTGCTATCTTAAGTTTTTATACCTTAATAGGAGAACATATAGAAACTATTCACATCGAAAAGCCATCGATTTCAACTTATCGACAACTTGCAAATAAACAACAAGGCACAGTATCATGTCCATGCACTCAAATCGCTACACCATATGAATCATTCTTTTCTATAATGCCAGTCAGTAATTAAAATTAAGAATTAAAATCACATCACAAATATTTTAATTTCATTTATGTAGATTTATCATGAAGTGTGTTCATCTGTATTTGTAACTAAAAACGTCTTTCCAACGTTCCCTCTGAATACCGTTCCGTTTCAGTTGGGCATATTTGATTTTAACTTTTTTGGACCTTCGTTTTTCAATTTGTTACCCAAACTTTGTACCCTCTCGCAAAAGACAATAAACGATGCCATCTTAACATTTAATGCAACCAAGTATATCAGTACAACATTAACAGCAGAACTGGAATTTCTCGCACGAGCAAATGCTTCTCTAACAAATTTTCGAACGCAAGTACTTAGTGATTTTCGACATGCATTAAGACTTAATTTAAACAATACTCAAGGCAACTGGCTTCTGACAGCATCATTTACGAATGCTTTTATGCGACAATTAAAAACATTTCTAACTGATGATGGTCCAAACTCACTCGGTATTTATTGGATTAATCCACTTGATCCCAGTTGTAATTGTGGTACATCAACTACAAATTGTCTTATTTCATTCGCACGCTATTGTCAAAGTTCTATCTTTCAGGGTGTTCTCAATTGCTATGCTCTATCAAATCAAACTGTAAATGGTCTTACTGTCGGTTGTAGTCCCATGGAAGGTGTTCTACATTCTTCTCTTGAATGCTTATATGATAATGCATGTTTACAAATGATTTTATTTGCGATTCAATATTATTCTGTCACTCTGGGTAATTCATTTCAATCTACAACGATCGCACCATTGAATGAAACAGTTCTAAAACAGTTCAAACATAATACACCTATCATTGAAATTATCGAAGGATTAATGATTGATGATTGGAATTTAAATATAAGTTTTGAATCCTATTTTTCCCAATGTCAACCATCAATCTGTTTGCATACATTTACTCAACGATTCAATATTCTTAATATGATAATCACAACTGCTGGCCTTGTCGGAGGTTTAAGTGTTGCTCTACGTATTCTCGTACCTTTAGTAATGAAACTTATCCGACGAAAGAAATTTCAACAAGTATTTTCGATAGCATCTACTGTAGTTGACGGCGGGTAATATATGCAATAATTGAATCTTTAAGATAATTTTCTTTTGATTAGATTGAACGAGACAATTCTTAGACGTGCCAAACGTTGGATATCTCAACTTAATTGGTTTGAAAATGCACGTTCAACAGGAGATGAAAGTGCTCGACGCAAGCAAATTCTTAGTACACGCTTGTATATTATTCTGTTTTGTTTATCTTTCTTTGGATTATTATTACTTACGACTGTTCCACAACAATCGACAACATTAATCGTAACTAATCCTTCTTTGACAGATTTTGAAAATCTCACAAAACAAGAAAGAACATTCTTGTGTTCATGTTCAAATCTGAATATTCAATATTCATCATTCATGACTTTTGCTCAACCAATATTGCATCAAGTGTGTTCATCATCTTTTGTAAGTGAAACATGGATATCAATTGTATTAGGTGAGACAACAGTCAATCGATCGATTGCACAAGGTTTTCTCAGTGCACATTTTCGATTACTTGGCGCTTTTTGTCAATCATCAAAAGAAATACTTGAAGATACTCAACACAATTTCCTTTCAACAAATTTAATAACAATCACACCACTTTCACGTAATGAATTTACTGAGCAAATGAATCTTACCATCAACGAATTCTATTCTCAATCATCTCGAACATTTCGTCGTATGCTCGCATTTATTCTTCAAATGACTTTAGCTAATCAAGTCATGTCATCATATGAATCGAATTGGTATGTTTCACTTGGATTATATCCATCTGTTGACATTATCCCACGATATTATGGTCAGTATCTTCATTAGCTTTTACATAGAATTATAATGAGATATTTCTATTATAGGAAATTGTAGTTGCGGTTCTTATAATGTATCCAATTGTGTAGCACCTTTACAACTGAATAAGAACAATGTAACTATAGATGGCATGTTAGTTGGTTGCTTGCCACTTACTTCACTTCTTCAATCATCTCTTCTATGTTTCTATCAGCAAGATTGTCTACATCGTATACATCAAACTCTCAATTTAGATTTAATTGCACCTAATCTTATTCTAACGACATTAGATAATACAACAGAAAGTCGTTTTAAACCTGATTCTACACTTGACAATATAATCAATTCATTGTTTGTCGAAACATGGACATCGCAAGCGAATTATTCATCCTATTTTCATGAATGTGCAGTTAAAACATGCACGTATTCACGTTTTCAAAACGATAATGTTCTCGTGTTTATTACAAAATTCATTTCATTTTGTAAGTTCTTGATTTTACTTGAAATTAAATTTCAAATATTTTCTTTTCATAGATGGTGGTATGACAGTGGTTCTACGATTTTTAGCTCGTTTATTGATCAATATTAGTCGGATGATCTCTAAAAGAATAACATCAATTCGATGGAGAAGAGAGGTTGAATAAATTTGACATTGCCGCTAATTGTATTCTTTAAATTTGATTAGAATGCTTTTAAATAAAATATTGTTTTTCAACATATCAGAAAATGTTTGGCAATTAACATACGGTGTCTCAGATAGGATTGTTGAAGGAAACATTATATTTTCTTCTTCAATTCATGTCCAAAATCGATCTCACTATTTCGTTCAAATAAATTTTTATCTCTTTAATCTTGTGTAAGAAGAACGTGACTATTTACTTAAACTAAAAACGAACATACGACATACATTCTCTAATTATCTTTTTCTTGTTCTCATACGTGCCACATTTAGAAAATGTAAAGGACTATAATATAAGACTTCATTTCTTAGATTTCTTTTGTTGCTGTTGGTAATGGAAAATGTTTGTCAAATCTGTAATGCATATGCACAATATATAAACTATGGTGTTCTATCATGTTTATCATGTAAATTATTTTTTCGACGAAACGGAATGAAGAAAGAAGTTTTATGCGAACAAGATTTTCATTTACTTCAAAGACTGAATAATTTTGTTTAGAAAATGTTCGAATGTAAATTAAGAAATGAATGCGAAATAAATATTAAAACACGTCATCAATGTCAATCATGTCGATTAAATAAATGTTTTCAATTTGGAATGAGTACTGATCTTTTTCGAGCAGCAAGAATTAATAAACGATCAAATTTTATTACAATTCAAAAGCAACGTCAAACACATATTCTGTTGCCAACATTGAATTTGTTAGAACGTGATCAATCTTTATTAAATGCTGATCAATGACGATTGTTATCGAATCTATTTGCTTGTTATCACGAATCGAATTTGATATTTAGTGGAAAAGAATTAATTAAAGTTCAACAAAAGTATCCATCCATCGAAAGTATTCATCCCAAATTTGTCGATCAATTTCTTAATAGTGTTTATAACTTAACAGGAAGATATCTTTGTTGTAATAATGATTTTCGTTCGCTGCCATCAAATGAACGTTCGATGATGTTAAATGGTGCAGCGAACAATATCTCTTGTTTGACTGGTGTTTTCTTTATGAACTATTGTCGATTATATGACTTAGAACAGTATCATCGCATTATGAAGAACCGATATGGATAAACGACAGTTGATATTCATATTTGGGCAGGAAAATATTTCAATTCAAACATCTTTCTCATCAAATTAGCTGCATCATTATATGCATTTTCAGAAAATTTTTCCAATGATGTTTATCATTCGATATCAATGTTAAAAATTCAAAACAAATATGCAGAAATCATTTGGAAATATCTCGTTTATCAACTCGGTTATTTTCAAGCTGCTCAACAATTTCTTCGTATTGTTCTTTGTTTTTGTGCAGTAAATTGTTTAACATGTCATGCTCGTGATTTATTCTTACATGTTAATGATATCGATTCATTGGTCGAACAAATGGAAGTAACACTTTTATTAGATGATGTTAATGACATTGTTTAATATTCATAAACTGTCAAAATCTTTATTTATCTGTGAAAATAATGATGAATATATGTTAATCTTGTACAATATTGAGTCTATCTTCAAGAATTTTGATTCGTTTGTTTTGTTCATCGATAATATTCAACAACATCATGATTTGTGTTTGAATCGGATTGTTATTTTGATTAGTTTTGATATGTTCAAAACATGTTCGAATGTCATGTTGTTTGTTTACGGAATCTCGATGCGATACAAGCATTTTGCAAACCGAACACGGTACACTTGCGAACTCACAAGTTTGTTCATGAGCTTCTAGAGAATTATAATTTAGTTTTTGTTGACATCCATTTGTACGATAGGCACAGTATATTTGCAGTTTTGATAGAAGATTATTGATAATCGGTGGTGCTCGTTTCTCTTCAAAAGCACAATGAAACGGACATGTCTTTGTATTCACACAGGCTCCTTCAATTTCTGATTGCTTTGATGCATCTTCATCAGCTACAGTTACAAACTGATCATTTTGATGAGTTTCGCTTTTAGTTATCCATGTTCGAATGCATTGTGTACAGAAAACATTTTCACACGTTCTACAGGCAATAGGTTTCCAAAGAACATTGTGACAAATACTGCACATAAGCTCATCACTAGATTTTTCGCCAACAGTACGTGCTGAATCGAGATATCCTAGTTCAACTGTTGCCTTTAGTTCTTGTCGCTGTTGAACATTTTTAGTGTTAACCTAAAAAATACGAGATTTGAATCTCAAAACTTAACAAATATTTCCTATACTATATCATTTGACTTTTCGTCGGCAAGTTTACAAGTTAATTTTACGTCTCGTACTTTTCCAACTTCTTTCAAACTTTGTTTCCACTAAGATGGTCAAAGCACAAGATTATGTTTATTTTTTGTTATCATTATTATGCTTACTTACAAAACTTTCTGCTTCATCGGTATAATCTTTGGATACAACTGTCGATCTTATCATAAATTTATGTTTTCCTACGTTATCTTCTACATCCCTATTGGTAATTGGTTGCAACTTAACTTTAAAGAATGAATCAAGAATATACAGTGTACTGCTAAACGAAGTTTAAGACCATTTTACTTTGTACAGTATAGCGTTCTTGTGCCTCGAGAAATCCTACATTGGGTTTAGCACAATAGCGCTTAGGTGCTGTTGTAAATACTTTGAAAGCAATTCGATCCGATCCATTATTGAACAGCTCAATCTGCGTCACCGATACTTTATTGTAGGGACCTTTACAGATACAAAAAGTAATGACAAATGTTGTCATAATTTGTCTTCGAATTCATGTTTCATACCTTTGAAAAGTAGAAAATCGTTGGGTGTAATGTCAAGTGACATTATATTTAATTTCACAATCGAGTATACTGTGTTGAAAAAAACCTAGGAGTGAAAGTTCTTTTATCAGTAAGAGATGTTTTTGCATTTGTATAGTTTATAACATAGTTCTCTTTCATCATAAGATAAGATAATATGATGAAATCATCTCATTTTCAATTCTTTGAATCAAATTAAAGATGAAGTTCGACTAGGTTTTATTGATAATAAATTTGAAAGATTTTTATCGAAACTTTTTTTTCAGTTGACTTCAATAATGACAGGAAATACAATAGATTCCAGGACTTGAGGGAGAACCAATACCAACACAACAGCCTCCATTGGCATTACAGCCATACCCGTTATTACAGTCAAAATTAACGGTACTATAAGTATTTGGAACTATAGTGTAGGTACCATTAAGACAATAAGTAGAATTCATATCACAACTGCCTGTACTACCGACACTACCAGTAGAACTTCCAAAGGGACCAATAGGAGCAGTATTACAAATTCGGCCACAAGTCGTGCTAAGATCAGATGTCAAACCACTTGGACAATTATTAGAACATGTAGCTAAAAGAAACATTTTACATTATAACATGCGATTTATATTTATTTGATTGTGCAAAAGAAATTTTCGTTGACTTACGCGCGATTGTTGTTGTTGTTGTAATGGTCGAGGTTGTCGTAGTGGTTCTCTTACCTCCAAAAAAACAGGTATATTTCAGGTTTTTCGTTTCACTTTGTTGAGTTGTTTACTCACGAGCAGATAGTTTTCTATCGTCAATCGCAGTCATACTAATAACATCTATCTGTTGAACATAAATGCCAAACTCGTCCGCAATATCAACAAACAATTCACATAGATTATTCGATTGATAAAAATTAACCGTACGACATTCGATTACGCTCAAACAGAAGATTTGACAAGCTTTTAAGCTTGATACATGAGCTATGTTGAATGGTGAACAACCTTGGTTGGCACAATCATATTTAGTATCGATCATTTCAGACAACTTGATCGTACGAATGTTTTGTGCAGCCAATAATGATGCCACAAAGAAAATTACGTAAAGTATATGCAATGTGTGGAGCATGTGAAACAGAATTTTTTAAAATAAAAGTAGAAGCACGATTCATTATAACAACAAGTTCATGATTAAACAAAAATGTCATATTCAGTAAACAAAGTCAAAGTTATGAGTAGAGAATCAGTGGTAAAAATGAGAAGAAAGCAAAAATTAATTAACGCAAAGAGCACTTCCTATTTATTTAGCTTTTAGTAAATTAGAAAATTTGGTAACTGTTCATATAGTCATCATGAGAGTGTAAACAATCTGCTTCATTTGTCTATATTCTAAAGAAAAAAAATAGTTTCTTAGAGTTAAACTCGATTTCTCCTAATATAATGAAGCCAGATGACATATAATGATTTATATCCCAAATCTAAAAAACGATACTTCTTCTTGTTTCTCTAGTGTAATTTAAAAACTTGGAACGTTTCTTGTTTTATTTTTGTCAAACTGCGACACTTTCTCGAGAATTGAGAGGATCTGTTCAATTTAGCATATTTATTTTATGTTTTAAAATCATAACTATACAAATATCTTCATCGTATTGATTGAGTCAAATGAAAGAGAATTCATTTCTTGTCAAATACCAGACAATTTCGATCAACACAACAAGCCATTTTTTCTACAATAATTCGCTTAATTTTCCAATATTCCATTCAAAAATATCTTCGCGTTCAATATTATTTAAAAAAAACACATATTTTACCATTCATACACTCAAGATTTTGTTCAATCTATGAAAAAATAAGTTTTACCCCGCTCGTCAATGTATATGTATCCTTCAAGAAGAATCATTTATTAATCAAGAAAAGTGTTGTTTTCATTTGAGTAATTATTTTGAAAAAAAAACGAAGTCATTATCTATGAGATATATTTTCTAAATATCATGCATGTCATACATGAAACTTGAATTCAAATTTCAAATTACTATTCTCTCCCAAACTGAGGGTAAAGGCGGACATGTGTACACGGTAGTATAATTTGAAATTTCAATGCAAGTTTCAAATAAGACACTACTGGTCGGTTAGAGTTCAGTTAATCGTGTTATTTTACTTATCTACATTCACTTTTAATTACTATTCTTTCGCTTCTAATGAATATTGCTAACTAAAAGTAAATTTCTGATTTCTGGTTTCTACTATATATGTATATCAATCTATCAAAAATCGTTTTTAGCGGCTAAAGATTCGCCTATTGTAAGATAATCAAATTGAACATGATTCCACGATGATCCAATTGCAACCCAACCATTTGATGAATTGAATAATGGTATGTGACTAACAATCGTTCCATCAATTGACGCACTAATCTCCTTGTTCGTGACATTTAATTCCAATTGATACCATTTATTAGGTTCGATAGGTGACATAATTGAATCTGAATCAAATCGATGGTTGAGTCCTGTTGAATTTGAAAGAATCCAAGTTCCTTGATTATGAGTATTATTTAAAGCAAAAACAACACCTTGAGAACCATTTTTAGCTACTGCACAACCACCATTTGTTACTCGAGCTGCAACCATTGCTATACCAGAATCATATTCAAATAAAACCTTGATAGTTACAACAACAGTAGTCCAATTGTAATCACCAATAACACTATATGGATATGGTGCTTCGTCTAGTGCTCGACACCAACTAACTGGTCGTTGTATCATCATTTGACGCATTGCTTTGCCAGCACCATTTCCTACAATTTCGAATGCACCTGCTTGATCTGTAAAATATTTAGCTTCACTATGTAATGGAGCATCATCGAAATTGTCAGTATAGGGCAATGGAAATGGTGCTCGTTCAGATGGTTTACCAAAATCTCCTTTTGTACCATTGATTGTCGAAAGTGTATACATTTCCGTACCACTAATTTGAAATGTCAATTGATTTTGAACGGGCGTCATTGTTCCTAAGTAAGCAAACCAAGTTTGATTATTTCCATCGAAATTTGAATAGAAAACATGAAAATATTTAATTTCTGTTAAAGTACCAGCCAGATGAAAATTGACTACTTGATTTTTACCACCAAATCCTTCAACAACAATCGTATAATCCGAACCATTCATCAATGTAACATACGTTCCAACGCCACTTTGATTACGTAAATAATGCCATCCAATGACAGTAAATTGAGTCGTATGTGCTGTTGCCCAAACAACTGAACTAACATCATACGAACCCGACCATGGCGATGATGCAGAAAAAAGTCCATGACCACCGAATGGTAAATTATCATAATAAGCAGCAACTAAATTCCAAGCGACCACACCAGTTATATTACCAAGAGCATAGTTTCGATTCAATGTTTCTGCCCAAATTCGACCAGATGTATAATATTGTGAAAAATCTTCACTAGAGAAAATCGGTTTATTCAGTGTCGAACATATCGGACTCGATGATGCATGTGCATAATGACTGCCAACAGCATAGACTGCTGCAGCTAGTTCAGTATCATTGGCAACATAATCACAAATATTCCAATCTCGAATTGCATCCGATGCAATAATACGTGTTTTGAGACCGGCAGCGACGATTTGTTGATGTAATGTAACGATATAATTTCTTTCCGGTGGATCACGTTCGTTCCAAATACCAACATAATCAATATCTAAATCATAGACTCTCTTCGCACCAAGTAACCATTTGACAATGTATGATGCTGTTTTATTGGTTAGTGCTTGTTTATTCTCGGCTATCCAACCTGGAAAAGTCCAAGCTAAACCGTAGAATTGAATATTAGGATTTCGTTTTTTTGCTTCTTGCATTAACTACCATTCATATCCACGTTCGTAGTTTTCGTCGGTTTCATTGTACATGTGGGAATGTTCTGTACCTTCAGTCGATTGACCACCGCCATCAATTTCGACTTTTAATATTTGCAAGGATGCACCAAAACCAGGCTTGAAAAGAAAATCAAGTATTTGTGTTCGTGATGGTTCGATGTAATTAGGAAGAAAACGTGAAGTAGCACCGCCACCACTCAAACCACCAATACCATCGAATCGTCGACCATAACTTTCGGTTGGATCAATAATATAATATCCGTGTACACGAACAATACTTATAAGTAGACAGAATAAGTTAAAAGATATCATTTTAACTCGAATCTTTTCAAAAATAACGTTGTACTTTTTTTTACATTCTGATTTATCTTCTTGGTACGAACACGAAGATTTTATCACACGTTTACTTTTGTGAAAACTATCAACCTTTTTTTATTTACATTGTTTTGTGCAATGACAAATATTCAATCGTATATGACTCATCATGCTGACAACAATTGCCCAACAAGTTGAAAATCACGTCATAGTATAAAAAGCTGACAATCTTTGCAAAGTTTTATTCATTCATTACTATAATAAATAAATAAAATAAAATGCAAATTTTTATAAAAACACTTACTGGTAAAACACTTACTATCGAAGTTGATCCATGTGATTCTATCGATGACATCAAAGCGAAAATTCAAGATGTAGCAGGCATACCACCGGATCAACAGCGAATGATTTTTGCTGGACAACAACTTGAAGATGGTCGTACACTTTCAGATTACAATATTCAAAAAGAATCAACATTACATCTTGTTCTTCGTTAGTCTACAAAATTTATTATTATTATTATTATTATTCAAATGAAACCCTTCTTCTTTTATTCTCTAGGTTTAAGAGAATCAACAACAACAAGTGCAAGACCAATAGGTTTTGCTGTTGGTGGTGCCAAAGATGTCAATAATTTCCGAGAAAATATTCACAATAATTATTTGCCAATTATAACCGATTTATCTTATGAAGGTATTTTTTATGATTACTTTTTCGATACTTCCAACGAACAACAACAACATGACGAACAAAAACAACTATTTTGCCCATCGTATTCAATGGCATTTACAACAAATCAAGAATATTTCATGACAGTTGAATTAAATTCAAACTTGACAGAAGAAACATTTCAACGAAATCCAATGAATTTAGTCGTTTGTATTGATCGAAGTGGATCAATGGGCTCATCATTTAGTAGTTATCATTATGATAAACAACAGAAAGATAACAATGATACTCGTTCGAAAATGGCAATTACGCTCGATGTTGTATCAAAAGTCATCGATCATTTAAAATCAAATGATCGATTAGGTATCATAGCATTTGATTCGGATGCATCAATCGTGCAAACAATAACACAATTCGATAGCATTCAACTAGACAAATTAAAAAAAGAACTCTCACGAATTTCAGCTAGCGGTGGTACAGATATGAGTGCAGCTATCAACTGTTGTGCATCGTTATTCGATACAGAAATAATCACCAATGATCATCAACAACAATATGACAATCGAATTTTATTTCTTACTGATGCCCAACCAAATCAAGGAAATTTAAGTGAAAATCATTTCTACAATCGTATTGAACAGCTAGCAAAACATCGTATTTATTTTACATTTATCGGTGTTGGTATTGATTTAAATACGGCATTGATCTCATCGATAACAAAACATCGTGGAGCTAATTATTTTTCCGTACATAATTCGAAAAAATTCAATGATTTGCTAGATAAAGATTTTGATTTAATTGTAACACCGTTGGTATTCAATGTTGAATTGAAATTTCAATCGGATCTATTCGATGTTGAAAATGTTTATGGTTCACCAAATACAGATAAAAATCAATTGATTCGTATCAATACATTGTTTCCATCACGAACAGATGATAACAGTCGAACACGTGGCGGTGTTGTTTTAATTAAATTGAAACCTAAACAAGTAATTCAAGAGAAAAAACTTCATACAAATGCATGTTTATCTGTTACATATGAAGATCGTTGTGGAAAGAGCTTCGAAGAAAAACAATTGATCTATATTCTTGTTCAGAATGAAATCTATTACGGAAATCTTGGTATTCGAAAAGCGATTCTTCTTGTTAATTATATTAATCTATTAAAACAATGGATTCAATATGAACGTGAAACGAATCAAGCGAATTTAAGTGAATGGGAACGACAATCAACGAAATTAGCCGTATCAAAACAATATCGACAACAATTTCAATTGTTTTTAACGCATTTACAAACAGAAATCGACGTGCTCAATGATCAAGATTTGCAACAAGAAGTCAAACTTTTGAACAAATTAATTGCATATGATGATTAGTTTTTATTTTCGTAATGTAATAAATACTGTGGGGTCTAAGTCATTGACGTATTACAATGATCTGTATTTAAAACAATAGTGACATCACCAGGATCACTACCAGTAGTAACTATATCTGGATAACCATCACTATTGAAATCACCAGCTATAGTTCCGATGATGCTTGTTGCTAATACATATCTATCAGAAATTGTCTCTGCTTGCACACTACTGGGTATGGCTATCTTCGCATTGGAAAACGATATACAGAAAATCGTACACGAAGATCTATTATGCGACTTTCGAGGATACATACTTTTCTCTAATTGGTTCCGAGATACAAATACTTTTTATTGTAAAACTGGATCCTCAATAAATCATAAAATAATTTATATGAAAAATAAGTTAATAGGAGACTTTCATGATATTTTGATATTGATTCTGAAACTAATTGCCAGATCTAACAAACTTCATAGAAAAAAAGAGGCGGAATGGGATGCCAGAGAAGTATACACGGAAATTTTATCATGAAAAATATACAAAAGCAGATTTCCATTAATTTATAAACTGGGGACAATTTTTTTTCTTTTTACTATAACAGAAAAATCAAGAAAAAGAATGCTGCTTCGAACAGTTCTTATCAATTTGATTCTGTTTTCTCATTTGATTTATTCTCGAATTCAAATTAATTTTCAATATAATTGTATTTATATATCAATTCCATATACGAGACAGTATTCTGAACGTCAAATTCTATCTTTTTGTATGGATGAATATGAGTTACCATCGAAATCAAATCATATCGATCCAATTTATACATTTGATCAGTTAGCAGAAGACAATGTAACTATTGAACAATTATACACTTGGTCAGCATCCATTGATCTCATCGAACAATATCAATCCTATTTAAATGACCCCGAATCATCATTAAAAACTGAACAATTCTACAATTGTACTCTACCGTATTTTGGTCCTCAATGTCAATATATTTTCAAAGATTTGAACTATTCAAAAATCTCATTAACAAAGATGATTGAAGAATATTACTATTTGAATAGATATGAACCAATGCTATTCACATGTTATAAACATTTAGAATGTAATCGAGGACCAGAGCCAGCCTGTCTCGATTGGACAGAAATATGTGATGGAAAAATCGATTGTTTGAACGGAGGACTCGATGAAAAACATTGTTGGCAACTTGAAATAGTCGATCGATGTAATAAAAATCAATTTCAATGTTTTTCTAACGGGCAATGTATACCAAACAATTTAAATGAAGAAAATATATTTAGTTTCGATTGCATTGATCAATCTGATGAACAATTTGTGGATCACAATATTTTAAGTTTCGATAATGAATTGTTCGAAGGACCTACGTTTACCTTCGAAGATGTTTCATGTGTAAAATTCCTTGTTGACCATTCATCATCATGGGAATTTTGGTCAAGTTCATGTGTGAAAAATCGACAACGACTCTTCTCATACGCCATATTTTCGATTAAGCCCAATTCGTTATCTGACGAATGTTGGTCAGTATTTAAATGTATCAATCAAATACCAATTGAAAGTTCTTCTATATGCAAATTAATGTGTCATGACGGATTTTGTGATGAAATATTAAAAATAAAATGTCCAAATTTCATTGTTCTATCAGCGATTCCATTTCTATATGGTCATGTGAATATGATTCTCGATAGAAATGAATTAAAATATGAATGGCATCGTACACCACCGATAAAATATATTTGTTTTGATTCTCAACAATTACATATCAACAGAAAATATATTCATTTATCTTCATTATATAATCAAACTTGTTTTACATCAATCTATTCGATATTCAATGGATTTAATGAGAAATATCATTGGTCACAAATTTATTTCTCTGAATTGCATCGATGGTTAATACAAAATTCGATTATCATTGAAAATAATCTATCGATTTATACGAATTCCAATATATATCAATGTCAAAATTGGCCGAAATTTATTTCAAAACGTCGATTGAGAGATAGTGTTGTTGATTGTCTCGAAAAAGATGATGAACAAGAACAAAGATATGTTCGAATTTTGAATACAACAGTAGACAAAGAAAACTATTTTCAATGTTCAGATGATATCTGGATTCCTCAAGAATATGTTAATGACAAAGTATGTGATTGCATTGGTACCTATGACATATTTTGCACGGATGAAGAGCGAACTTATGTCGATTGGAGATTTTCATTATCATTTCAAGAAACGTGTAATGGAATTAAAACCACTCTACTGGAGACTAATGAACACGAATGCAAGCATCTTTGGCCACGACTTCATATCTATAATATTTGTGATGGAATCTTTAATCTTGAAAATGGTACCGATGAACTTAATTGTGATCCATCACCACTATTGAATTGTTCATCAAATCATCATCTATGTGTTTCTCAGCAAACAAATCAGATCATATGTTTACCTATTAATAAAACCAATGATGGAATTATTGATTGTATTGGTGGTATTGATGAATCTCAACATTGTCACACAACGTCTCGTGGTTACATATCAAATATATTTTATTGTCCAAATAATCCTAGACAACGATGTATTTCTATCCGTGACCTATGCGATACGCAGTCACTATGCATTATAAATGATTATCAAACCAGTTGTGCAATTGGGAATAATGAGTTATCACGTTCTGCAAAACGATCTAATATTTATCAGCAAATTGATTGCTCTGATACGGCTAAATTAATTTGTAAGCAATATCGAATTTCACTACATAGCAAATATTTTACACTTGATCAACGAATGAATCTAGTTCTTGATCAGCAAACTAACGAAGACATTACACATACACCTTTTGGACCATATTTTTCATATATAGAGTTTTATCATCAACGTTGTCATCGTGGACTTGATTTAATTGTTTTCTTAGACAAAAAAATCAATCTTACAACACACGTTTGTCTTTGTCCGCCAAGTTACTATGGTTCGCAATGTCAATATCAAAATCAACGTGTTAGTTTATCATTACAATTTCGTGTTTCAACAGATTCTATTCACATACCATTTATTATTATTATTTCATTGATAGATAATAGTCAACAACGAATTATTCATTCAACAGAACAAATTACTTATCTATCGAGAAAACATTGTCAAAAGAAATTTCATATCTATTTATTATATGCAACACGACCAAAAAATCAATCAAACGAATATTTTCTTCATATTGACATATATGAAAAACTCACATTACAATATCGAGCAAGTTTAATCAAACAAATCGAACATTCATTTCTACCAGTTCATCGTCTTGTTTATTTATTGGATATACCTCCACAAGATAATTCATTTCAATCTTGTTCTGATCGACAATGCCAACATGGTCGATGTATTCAATATGCAAATGATTTGACAAATCAAAGTTTTTGCCAATGTGATAAAGGTTGGTCAGGACAATTTTGTTCCGTTGAATATGATTGTCAATGTTCATCAGATGCATTATGTCTTGGTCAACTAGCAAATAATCGATCAATATGTGTTTGTCCATTGCATCGAACAGGTCCACGATGTCTACTTGAAGATAAAACATGCGTAAATCAAACTTGTTCAGACCGTGGTCAATGTGTTACATTGGATGAATATGATTTGTCAAAAAATAAATCTACATGCATTTGTGATCAATTTTCTGACGATGATTTTTGTCAAGTCAATGATGCAAAATTAATTTTATCATTTGATGAAAATCTTCTTTTATTTTTGACAATGTCAATTCATTTTATTGAAATTAAAGCGCATGATCATCCAAAACGTACAACAATCTTTAAAACTATTTATTCAGGACAAGATTCGATGATTATCCATTGGCCTCTTCCATATCATCTTGTATTTGTTCAATTCAACGATCAAACATATTATTTAGCTCTCATGCAAAAAGTTTACAAACAATCATCGACTATTGAAACAACAGTTCGATCATCAGATCGTTGTTTACATATAACAGAATTGCTCAATAAAACAATTACTGATAGGTTTCTAACATATCGACTCAAATATTATCATCAACCATGTCAACAACCTGAACTTGTCCATTTAAAATGTTTTTATGACAACGTACAACTATGTCTATGTCAACAAATCGATGGTTATCGCGTTGCGAATTGTTTTAAATTTGATCATCAAACAAAAGAATTATGTACAGAAATCAATGCATGTAAAAATGGTGGCACATGTTTTCAAGAAGTGGGCAATTGTTCACGAATTGCACTTTGTCAATGTCCAACTTGTTTTTATGGATCTCAATGTGAAATCAATACTAATGCATATTATATTTCACTTGATGTCATTCTTGGTTTTCGTATTAGTCCAGCTATTAAATTAAATAAACAACCATCAGCAGTTCTAATTAGTTTATCTATAACAACTTTTATTGTTCTATTAGGTTTAGTAAATGCTAGTTTGTCATTGATGACATTTCAAAATACAAGTGTACGTAAATCTGGATGTGGCGTTTATCTATTTTGTTCATCGATTCTAACTTTCTTAACAATGTTTGTCTTTTTATATAAATTTTTAATTGTTCTCCTATCACAAATTGGAACAATAAGAAATTATTCATTTTTAAATATTCACTGTTATTTCGTTGATTTTTTCTTTCGATGTAGTTTAACTATTGAACAATGGTTAACAGCGTTTGTTGCCATCGAAAGAGCCATCATAAGTATTAAAGGATATTCTTTTAAACAAAAACAAGCTAAATTATATTCAAAATGGATCATTAGCTGTTCGATATTATTCACACTAATGTCAAATATTCATGATCCATTACATCGAAAATTATTTCAAGAAAATGAAAATGAACAACAACGATACTGGTGTATTGTTGAATATTCATCGGAACTTATTAGAGTTTACAATTCATTTATAACTATGTTTCATTTTATTTCACCATTTATCCTTAATTTTATATCAGCTATTATAATTGTTGTGGTTAAAACTCGAAAAAAAATAAAGTTACAAGACAAAAAACAGACAAAAACTAATCACACGAGAGAAATTCTTATTGAACAAATCCAACAACATAAACATATTTTAATAGCACCATGTGTTTTGACTATGCTTGGTATTCCTCGTTTGATTCTATCGTTTACATCAAGTTGTATGAAAACAACGAATGATTTTTGGTTTTATTTAATTGGAAATTATATTTCATTGATTCCATCATTATTAACTTTTATTCTATTTGTTTTACCATCAACAACATATAAACAAACTTTTAAGAAAGTAATCAAACGATATCGTAGATTTCTTTGTCAATAAATTCAATCTCTAATAAAAGTTTTATTTATTTTTATACAATTATGAAGCAATAGTGGCAAAAATATTGATTTGAGCATTGTTTTCATCTTCTGAAAATGAT